>Ga0129311_1000606_pt1 | contig 29960 bp, 30 predicted proteins | sample Go1ome_FD_94435 | JGI IMG/M metagenome (GOLD analysis project Ga0129311, IMG submission 94435) | Western lowland gorrila individual fecal microbial communities from Wisconsin, USA - Go1022B metagenome | ecosystem: Host-associated > Mammals > Digestive system > Large intestine > Fecal | place...
CGAGCCAGTCCGCAGACTGGCGCGGCAATCCGTTTTCTCTGACGTTTTGAATACGGATTCCCACGGCAGTGACATCGGTCACTGCCTCGGAATGACAGGTTTCTCTTAACGGAATGACATTGCGGTGTCCCATCGGCTTTTTCTTTTCTTTTTCCTGTGGTGTGTGTATAATAAAAACAGTTACAAGGGAGGGTGCTCCATGTTCAAGCATAAACAGACAAAAATTACCCCCGCTGTCCCCAAGGACAAGCTGGGCATTTATATTCATATCCCCTTCTGCCGCAGCAAGTGCGACTACTGCGACTTCTATTCCCTGTCCGGCCGGGAGAACCGTATGGACGACTATCAGAAGGCGCTGTTGGCCCATCTGAAAGAGACCGCCCCCTTGGCCAAGGGCGTCCCGGTGGATACTATTTATTTCGGGGGCGGAACGCCCAGCTATTACGGTGAAAAACGCTTGAAACAGCTGCTTCATACAGTGCAGAAGCTTTACACTGTGGAGCAGGACGCCGAGATCACCACCGAAGCAAATCCGGACAGCGTGGACGCCAGAATGCTCACCCACCTCCGCCGGGCGGGGTTCAATCGCCTGTCCCTGGGGTACCAGTCTGCCTGTCCCGCTGAACTTACCGCCATCCACCGCATCCACACCCGGGAGGAGGCGGACGCCGCCGTTCAGGCCGCTCGGAAGGCGAAATTTAAAAATCTGTCCTTGGATCTGATTTACGGTCTGCCCGGGCAGACTATGGACAGCTGGCAGCAGTCCGTGGAGCACATCCTTACCCTGGAGCCGGAGCATCTGTCCTGCTACGGGCTGAAGGTGGAGGAGGGCACTCCTTTGGCCCGCCGGGTGGAGCAGGGGGAACAGCTGCCCGACGACGACGCCCAGGCCGACCTGTATCTGTGGACGGTAGAGCGGTTGGCCAAAGCCGGCTATGAACAGTATGAGATCTCCAATTTTTCAAAACCGGGCCGTCCCTCCAGGCATAACCTGCGCTATTGGCTCACCCGGCCCTATATCGGCTTCGGCCCCGGGGCCCACTCCGATTTCGGCGGGCGGCGATACTCCTTCGTCCGGGATCTGGACGCCTACATCGCCGGTGTGCTCCATGGGGGCAGCTTGCTGGACAGCGATGAAGTGATCCCGGATAAAGAGCGCAGCGGAGAATATCTGATGCTCCGCCTGCGGACCGCTCAGGGAATTGAGGAGTGGGAGTACCGCCGGAAATTTTTCATGGACTTCGACCCCATCCGGCAGCGGCTGGAGCAGTTTGCCGCTCAGGGCTGGGCAGAGCAGACGCCCCAGGGCCGCTGGCGGCTGACGCCCAAGGGATTTCTGGTGTCCAACCAACTGATCGGCGACCTTCTGGAGCGGCAGGAGCAGGCCGCCCTGCGGGATCTGCTGCCCCGGGTGCGGGAGGAGTTTTCCGGGCGTCAAAAATAAACATATCCCGATGGGACAGGGCCGCAGAAATATTTCCGCTAATTATGTAAAACAGATTGCTTTTGGGATATACTGATGATATAATATGTGCGGTTTTCTGCGCCCTTTTTTAACAGGAGGGTGCAAGCCGGGATAAAATGATTTTTTCGGCCCCTGGCCGTTCATTGATAGCCTTTATAAGGAAGGTGCTTTGCTTGTATAAATATCAGATTCGCGGTGGCCGTCCCCTCCACGGCACCATTGAGATCAGCGGCGCCAAAAATGCCGCGGTGGCAATTCTTCCCGCTGCCCTGCTGGTAGAGGGCGTCTGCCGCATTGAGAATATTCCCCAGATCAGCGATGTCTCTCTGATCCTCCAGATCCTTCGGGATCTGGGGGCGGATGTGCGCACCGTCAACCGCACTACCATGGACATTGACTGCTCCAATATCCGCAACCGTCAGGTGCCTTACGAGCTGGCCCGCAAGATCCGCGCCAGCTATTATCTGGTGGGCGCTCTGCTGGGCCGCTTCGGCTGGGCCGAGGTGCCGCTGCCCGGCGGCTGCGATCTGGGCGCGCGGCCCATCGACCAGCACATTAAGGGCTTTGTGGCTATGGGGGCCGAAGTAGATGTGCACAGCGGCCTGGTGTGCGCCCAGGTCCCGGGGTTTGGCCGTCTGCCCGGCGGACAGGTCTACCTGGATGTGGTCTCCGTAGGCGCTACTATGAATATTATGCTGGCTGCCGTTCGGGCAGAGGGCATGACCGTGATCGAAAACGCCGCCAAGGAACCCCACATCGTAGATCTGGCCAACTTCCTGAACTCGATGGGCGCCAATATTATGGGCGCGGGCACCGATGTGATCAAGATCCGCGGCGTAGAACATCTGGGCGGCGGCAGTTACTCCATCATTCCCGATCAGATCGAAGCAGGTACCTACATGGCTGCCGTGGCCGCAGCCGGGGGCGACGTGCTGATTCACAATGTAATTCCCAAGCATCTGGACTGCATCACCGCCAAGCTGGTGGAGATGGGGGTAGAGGTGGAGGAACTGGACGACGCTGTCCGGGTCCGCCGCAGCGGTCCCATCGGGCGGGCCAATATCAAGACCATGCCCTATCCCGGCTTCCCCACAGATATGCAGCCTCAGATCGCAGCCGTCCTGTGCCAGGCTCAGGGCACCAGCGTGATCACCGAGGGCGTTTGGGACAGCCGGTACCGCTATGTGGACGAGCTGCGCCGCATGGGCGCACACATCCAGGTGGACGGAAAGGTGGCCGTAATCGAGGGGATCCCCCTGCTGACCGGTGCGCCGATCCACGCCTGCGACCTGCGGGCGGGGGCCGCCATGGTCATCGCCGGACTGGCCGCCCGGGGCGTGACCGAGGTGGACGGCGTCCACTATATTGAGCGGGGCTATGAGGACCTTGTGGGCAAGCTGTCCGGCGTAGGCGCGGATATCCGCACCGTAGTGGTCCCCGACGAGAAGGCCCAGCCCCAGGTGGGCTGACCGATTGCCTGAAGCAATTAAAAAAGCGCGCTCCCGTCGATGACGGGAGCGCGCTTTTTTACGTAACATAGGTTTCCAGCCGGGTCCAGGTCAGTTCCAGCGCCTCGATCGCCTGCCAAGTGGGCAGCTTTGTCTCCAGCTCCGTCCAGGTGATGTACCAGAAGGTATACTGGGCCAGCACATGGGCGGGCAGGATATCTTCTATGATGCGCTTCATCTGCGCAAAGCCAGCCGGAATGCCCGGAATTCCGGGGAAAGACACGGTAACATAGCCCGGCTCCCCCTCCTCCACCTGACACACCGCGCCGCAGCCGGTGAGGGTGTCCCGGATGCTCTCCGGAGTGAAGCTGTCGCCGCTGATCCGCAGCAGGGCGGCCAGCGCCTGTCCCAGTTCCCGGGTGTCGTCGGTCACCGGCCGGTGGGGAAGCAGCCGGAGCATCTGCTCAAGGCCCCAACTCTGGGCGGTCAGTGGGAGGATCTCCCGCTCCGTCGTGGTCAGTTCCGCCTGGGCAGTGTCCAGCGCGGCCCCCATGGCGTTTAACTCCGCACCGTTGAAGGGAGCATCCAAATCATAGACCCGCAAAGGAGCCAACAGGGCCTTCAGCTCCTGGGCGCTGCTCATGTCAGCTCCTCCACGGTCAGGGTGCCCAGCACCGGCAGCTCATCCGCCTGAATGGCCACGTCAGCCGCTGGGGCGGTGACTGTGCAGTTGGCCACCCCGGGACAGGCAAACACCAAAGCGGTCAGCTGGGCCAGCAGCACACTCTGCCCCAGCCGCTGACCCGTGAACCAGCCGTTCACGGCGGCGGCCACGGCGGTCTTCACCTCATCCAGGCTGCCGCCTGCCTCCGGCTTGACCTTGACGGTCAGATTGACCGTCACAGGCTTTGGCGGCAGCACGCTCACATCCACGGAGATCTCCCTCCGGACATTGAAGTAATCCGTCAGCTCATCCAGCAGTTCTTTTCCGGGCACACCGGACGGGGTGGCCACCACAACGTCCACCGTGCCTACGCCCCGGTTCCGGGGCAGAACGCAGCAAGCCGCAACCTGCTCGAAGGACATCGCCTGCTGCTGGTAGTAAGCGGAGTTTGCCCCGTTGGGCAGGCGTTTATAGGTGTCCAGCACGCGCTCCCGCAGGGTTTCATCCTCCTCCGCATCGCAGCCGCCCGCGCAGGCGGCAGGGTTGGTACAGGACGCAACACCTACGGGGGCCGAAGCCATAACGGTAACGGTTCCGGCCAGAACATTGCCGGCCGCCCCGGCCTCCAGCGCCTGCACCTTCACATCCGCAGAAGTAGAACCCGCGGGGATAACGCCATCCTCCGTGGTCTGAAACCGCATCATGCCTGCGGTCATGCACACAGTTCCGCGGGGGATGGTCCGGTCACGGTCAGCGCGCTCCGCCGAAAAACGGACGGTTCCCTCGGCCCGGGCGGCACTTTTGCGCCTCAGCCCCCGCATCTCTGCGTGCAGGTCCAGATATTTCCCCTGGGCCGTCTGGGGGAATGCCTGCCGCCTGACCCAGTCCGCCTGTACCTGAAGGGCATATACCTGGGCGGCCACGGCATAGAGCCGTGCGGGCAGATCACATCCGCCCGCAGCCCCGGTGCCGGTCTGCCGGATGAAGCTGGCCAACATCTCCTCATAGATTTCATCAACTGTTTTCATCTGTTCCCTCCCCAATGACCAGCGACGCTGCCAGCGGCTGCCCGGAACAGTTCATAAACACCGTCAGTTCCAGTCCGTCGCTCCGGTCCTTCAGCGCAGCTCCGGTCACAGTCAGTTCCGTCTCTTCTTCCAGGGCCTGGGCCGCATACTGTATCGCCAGAGCCTGCCGGGCGGAGGGCTTCTCTCTGGGCAGCCGGTACAGCTGACTGCCCAGCTCGGGCAAAAAGGGGAATGCGCCGCGGCGGGCGGTGAGACGGAACAGTGCCCGCTGCAGCAGCTCCTCTGTCCCCGACAGCACGGTCAGCCCGCCGTTCCCATCCGGCGTGTAATCCCCGTTAACCAGTTTACGCTCCATGGCCTCCCCCTCCTGCGGCAGATGCAGCCAGTGCGCTGGCCACGATCGCCTCGATCATTTCCTCAAGCCCCTGTCCGTTGATCGACACTTCTCCGGTCAGATCCGTGCCGCCGCTGTATAACCGGACCCCGCCGGTTCCGCCGGAGATACGGACTTCTCCGGGCTCCAGTTCCTTCTCCGCCTGCCGGCGTCCGGTAATGCAGCGGGATTCTCTGCCGTCTCCGGCCTGCACCACCAGTACCCGGTCGCCTGCGCCGGGCCGCCAGCAGTAGCCGCCGGGGGAGTAGACCGGCAGCCACCGCCGCTCACCCCCCAGAAAAACCCCGGCGGGGTCGCCGCCCAAGGTTACCTGTCCCAGCGCTGCACTCTCCTCCGCGCGGCGTTCCAGCCGCCGTTCCGATGTCCACATAAGCTTAGCCCACCGTTACACCCCCGTCTCGATGCGCTTGCCCGCCACCACGGTCACCTGCTCCAGCACCATGCTGCCCAAAGTCGCCGTCTCCTGAATGGCGCTCCACTGGCAGTCGGAGTAGATGATTTTTCGGTCAGGCTTGCAGATCACCAGGGAAAAGCCGTTCAGCTTGTAAAAATCAATGCCGTCCCGAATCGCCTCGTCCGTGGCATAAAGCCGCTTCAGTTCCAGTACATGCTTGGTCTGTCCGGGCACCGTGGCCACCGGCTCCGCCTCGCCAAAGGCCTCGATGGCAGAACTTGTTTTCGTGGCCCGGGTGGTGTAGCTCTGTACCACCGCCACCTTGGTGCCGTCCACCTCCAGGTAGATGTCGCTGCTGGTGGGAAACCCTGCAATACTCATTTCTTCCCCTCCTTATCCCAAACTCTCCCCGCAGGGAGGTTATACCGTGATGTGGGCCGTCAGCCAGATCTGGTTCAGCCCGTGGGCGGCGGTAAAGGAGAACTCCACCAGACATACTGTGGGGTCGTCCGCCTTCTCCGTCACGGTCACGTTGTCGTAGGCGGTAATGATCTCCCGGCTGAGCTTATTTTCCAGCTCCAGCACCACCTGGGCCCGGATAGCCCCCCGGCTCTGGGGGGTGTTCTTGGCCCGGCTGAATTTGCTGCGCAGGGCGGAGCGGACAGAGGGAATCACGTCGTCCACCACCAGAACGGTGGACAGCTCCCGCCAGGTGCGGTCGCCGGTATCCCCGTTCTTGGTCCGGGTGGTGATCCCACGCACCACGCTTACCGTGCCGGATACGCTCTCCAGGGGTGTCACTCCGCCCCGCACCAGCAGGTCGATGTCGTTGTCGCTGTACTGCTGGCTCACTCCGTTCAGCCCCCGCAGCTCCTGTCCCCCAAGGGGAACGGCGGGGTCGCTCATGGCGGCGATGGCACCGCCCACGGCGGCGGCCAAGGTCACGCCGGAGGCTGCCTCTCCGCTGCCATCCACACCGCCGGGGCCCACCAGCACCATCCGCTGGTGGTTCAGGGCGGCGGCCCGGGCGGTGAGCTGGCTCACGCTCTCTCCCTCTGCCGCCCCCACCACGGCAATGCGCTCCCGCCGGGCGGCAGAGGCGCTGTCCACCGAGGTTTTCAGCTTGCCGTGGACCACTGCGTCTGCGCTGTCACACAGCATCACGCAGATGTTCTCCTCCTTCTCCAGCAGGGCAAAGGCGGTCTCATACCCGGCGGTGGAGGCTGCCGCCGCGGCGACCACCCCGGCTGCCCCGTTCAGCAGGGCCAGCCGGATCAGCTCCGCCATGGTGCCGTTGCCGAAAAGAGTCAGTGCCTGCTCATAGCCGGTGACCGTATAGACGGTGTTGGCCGCCGCCTTGGTGTTCACGCCCACCAGCCCTACCAGCCGTCCGCCGCCCCCGCTGACTGCGGCGGAGGCGTCGTAGGAGGAGTAGACTCCCGGGCGCTCATGTGTCGTCACATTCATGTTTCTTCCCCCCGAATCTCAAAATCAAGGAAGGCTCCGCCGGGCTGGGCTACCGCATAGAGATAGGTGTCGTATACCGCTTGAACGCTGCGTTTGAGCAGCCGTCCGGCGGTGTCATACCCCGTCTCTCCGCAGGACACCTCCCGCAGGATCAGTCCCCCGGGACCGCCCCCGGCCAGTGCCTCCATCAGCTTGTCAAAGGCGGCCTGAAGGCCCGCCTCCCCCGCCGAGAGCGGGGCGTACAGGTCCAGCCCGAAGGTCAGTTCCGCCTTCCGGCCGTAAAGCTCCTGCCACTGGCCGGAGTCGGCATCATACCGCTCCCCCAGGTAGTCCTGAAAGCCGCTGGGCCCGGCGGAGCACCCCCGCAGAGACACCGCCGCCACCGCCCCGGTGAGCTTTTCCCGCTCCCTCACCGGCCAGGCCGCCGCCGCGGGCACCCCCTGCTTTCTCAGATGATCCGCCAGTTTCTCCCGGATGCGCTCCAGTCCCATGCTCATAGCGTCTCCTCCTTTTCAGCGGGGCGCAGCACCGCCCACCAGTGGGAGGGGCTGTTTCCCGCCCACACCTGTCGGGCGGTCTCCACGGTGAATCCCCGTCCGTCCCAGAGGACGGCGGTCTCCCCGGCGGTCAGCGACTGTTCCGGCGGTCCCAGATAGAGCCACCGCTCCTCCCGCCGCGCCCCCAGAGGGGAGGGCTCCAGCTGGGGCTGTTTCTCCAGGATGGGCTGAAGAAAGGCCCTGACAGAGATTGTCTCTGCTCCGGTCTCCGTCAGGGTGACCTCCTGCCCAAACCGGGCCAGAACGGCGGCCCACTCCCGCTCCATCATCCCGGCACCCCCTGAAAGTGAAAGCCGCTGGGGGTGAGGTACGGGCCCATCAGGGCCATGGCCTCCCGCTGCCGCTGTCCGGCCTGACCGGAGCGGCGGATGGTCACGTTTCCCGCCGTAAAGGAGGACACGCCGCCGCCCGCATCCAAAGCGGCCAGCGCCAGCAGGGCGCAGGCCACGGGAAAGGCCGTCCCGCAGTCCGCCGGGGCCACCCCCGCCCGCAGCCGGGAGCGGAGGCTGTCCTCCGCCGCCCGGCACAGGGCCGTTAACAGCTCCTCCGTCCCCTCGGCCCCCATGGCCCGGGCCAGGGCCGTGATCTGTTCCGTCATCACACCGACAGCACGCGGCTGGCCCCGTTGAAGATCTTGGAGAAGCCGCTGATGGTGGTGATGGCCGCCCGCTCCAGCTGGCGGTCGATCAGCTTGTCGTACTCCACGCTCACGTCGCCGGCCTTCACCAGCTCCAGGGCGTAGTTTCTGTCCAGACCGATGATTTTGCCGGCGGGCACGGCGCCGCAGCGCAGGGCCTGGGCGCCCATGGGGGTCACCAGCTTGCCGCTGCCGTGGAAATCCAGTCCGGCGGTGCTGTCCTGCATCTGGCTGAGCTTCAGCAGCTTCACCATCATGTCCCCGCCCATGAGCAGGGTGTTCAGCTGGTAGGGGTCGAACTCCTTCCAGAAGGCCAGCAGGTCGTCATAGGTCAGGGTGCCGCTGGTGGCCGCGGCGGTGACGGCGGCCGCGTTATCGTTGCCGTCGCCGTTGACGATCACGTCAATGGCGTCCTCCAGGTGCATCCGGCCGATCTGGGCGCCGATCTGGCGCAGGGTGACAGAGAACAGGTCCAGCTTCTGAAAGCGGATGGCCTCATAGGAGGCCACCAGCATTCTGCCCCGCTTGTTCAGCTTCACCAGAGTGTCACGGGTCTTCACCGTGGTCTGGGGGATGGCCGCGCCCTCGTCCACCCGGCGCAGCTTGTGCTCGTCCTGACCGCCCTCGCTGGTGATGGAGCGGTAGTCCATGCCGCTGATCACCGTCTCGGTGGCGGTGATCTGGGGCAGAACGTTCTCCGCCTCCATGCCCGTCTTTACCGCCCGGGCGATGTACTCGGGGAACAGCACGGCGGACTGGCTGGTGGCAAAGAACTTGTCCACCACGTCGCTGCCCGCGCCCTTCACCTTGATGTCGAAGCGCTTCAGCTGCCGCTGAAAGGCGTCCAGTCCCTCCATGGGAGTACCCTTATACTGCTCGCTGGGGTCCTGGCGCTCCAGCACCTGGGTAAAGGTGCGGCCCGCCTCCTGATACATGCCCTTGTCCAGCTTGATATCATTGCACTGATAAGCCATACTTCGTCCTCCTCTCAATTACAGAAACACCACACAGGTCTTGGCCGCGGCGTCCACCGATACCACCAGCGCGGTCACACCGCCGCTGGCGGCCTTCTTCACGCCACCGCTGCCGTCGGCCACCAGGTTGACATAACCCACAGTCTCGGTGCCGGCGCAGTTCAGGGTGACAAAGCCTCTCAGCTGTACTCCGGCGCAGCCGCCGCGCACATTCAGGGCGACGCCGCAGAAGTCGTCCCCCTCGCTGCATTTGCTCACCTTTCCGTTGTCCGCCATCTTCACCACATGGCCGGCGGTCACGCCGGCGGCCGCCTCGAAGGTGGCCACCTGCTGGCCGATGCCCTCAAACGAGATCTTGCTCATTTTCTTCTCCTCCTTCACAAATTCGGTTCTATTCCCAATCCCCGGCCCCGGGCCGGGAATGATCGGGCCCTCAGATCAGAAATGCCCGGTCGTGCTCCCTGTCCCGCTCCCCCTCCCCGGGGGCGTAGGGCAGCTGGGTGCGGATGGGGTATTTTTCCGCCGCCCGGGCCTCAAGGCTCTGCTTCAGGGCGGTCAGCTGCTCCCCGTCCAGTCCCTTCACCATGGCGGTGATCACTTCCGGCTCCAGGCTCTTATCCGCCAGCCGGGCCAGACGTACCGCATCCCCCCGCAGTTGTTCCAGATAGGCGCGGCCCAGGGCCGCCTGCTCCTCCAGCTGCTTCAGCTGCCGGGCGCTGTGGGGCTTTCCTTTCACCAGTTCCTTCAAGCAGTCGGTCTCTGCGCCCCTGCCCTTCACCACGCCCGCCTCCGGCTGGGCGGGCACCGCCACAAAGGAGAACTCATAGGCGTCGGTGGCGTGTTCCAGCTCCACGCAGCACAGCGTTCCGTCGTAGGTCTTACCCGCCTCATGGCCGCAGCTGCCGTCCCAGACCTGGCCGCACACGGAGCATACCCGCCGCTCCACGGCACAGCCCACGCTGACCTCCTTCTTGATGCCCCCCTCGATCTCCCGGATCAGGCTCTCGTTGTCCGCAGTGCGCACCATATAGGCGCAGCCCTTCAGCCAGCAGTACGGCTCTCCCGTCCGGGTGAGCCTCTCCTCCTGTACCACCTGAGCAGCATAGATCCGGGCCGCCTGTCCTCTGGCCGACCAGCTGTGGTCGAACAGGCCGCTCTTGCCCACAAACAGCTCCGCCAGCTCCTCCAGCGTCCTGCGTGGGAAGCGCTCCCCGTCCCGATCCACCTCGTTGTCGCACAGGCGCACCGAGAAGGAGTACACCTCCTCCGCCTTCAGCTCCCTTCGGGCAAAGCGGTTGATCTGCTCCAGCTGCTCCGCCGTCACCGGCAAGCTTTGGCCCCCCTGGGCCTGCTTTACGATCTTCATCCTTAACCCTCCCTTATCTTCTCCGTCTGGGCCCGGTAGAGGTCCGCCTTAGCCTCCTCAACCAGGTCCTGCAAATTGATATCCTCCCAGTCCACCAACACCTGCTGCCTAAACCCATGCAGAATCAGCCACAACTCGCACAGCCGCTCCACCGCCGACTCCAAGCTGCGGCGGATGGCGGTGATCTCGCTGGTCAGCATATCCGCCTGTTGGGCGCTCATCCGTTCGGTGGACGACCAGGACAGCCCCAGCAGGAAGGGAGGGATGCCTGTGCGGGCGATCAGCTGCTCCAGAATCTGCCGCACGGGCACCTGGCTGTCCAATACCTGTCCCTCCGCACCGATCACCCGGATATCCACATCTCCTGCGGCCACAAAATCCCGCACGCAGCCCTCCCGGCTTGCCGCCATGGCCGTCGACCACTCCTGGGCGATCTGACCGCACCGTTCCTGGGCAAAGGGCATGTCCTGCTCGTCCAGCTTACATATCACCGCATACCGTGGGGTACCTGCCCGCTCCCAGGTCTGTCCCATGGAGTGATAGATTTTCAGCAGCAGCTCCGTTAAGAAGGGCATGGAGCGCAGCAGAGACGTGCCATAGGGGGCTCCCGCCTCCGGCTGGAAGGGGGTATACAGCAAAAGGTCCTGCCAAGGCAATTCCTCCGGCTGCCCAAGCTCTCCCCGGACGCACAATTTAAAATTCAGGGGACTGTCACCCTCTTTTATGTCCACCGCCCCAGGGTCGGCACACAGCAGAGCCGCAATGTCCTGTCCCTGCTTGTCCAGTACAATTTCTCCTACTCCGCGGCCATAGGTGAGCATATCGTCCAGATACCGGTCTAAAAATGACTGGATTCCCCGCTGGCCCCGCCCTGTGTTCACTGTGCGCAGGAACCTGTCCAGTCCGGCCTGTCCCCGCTTGTCCATGCAGGTCACTTTTACTCCGCCGCATAACCGTACCAGCTTCATCACTGCCGCATCTACGATGGGCACTGCCTCCCGGATGGAGCGGTACAGGGCCATCTCCCCCTGGCTCAGGGGACGGTACCGCTCCAGCGCCCCGAAGGGGTGGCTCGCAGCCTCTCTGATTTGAATCCGGGGGGCCGGCGCCTCCTGCTTTCTTCTCTGCCATAACTGCATATCGTTTCCTCCCGTGTCCTCGTTCAAATTTTCCGCTCTACGCTTCCCGCGCGCGTCCTCGCAGGCTGCGCAGCATTCCCCGCGGCATAAATGCCGCGCTTCATTTGCTCCGCTGCTCGTCCTTTCCCATTTGCAGCCGCTGCGCCGGGCTGCAAATGGGCTCCCTTTTTTGCGCCCGCTGTGCGTCCCGCCACCGTCGCGGCAAAATATCGGATCTCGTCCATGGCGTGGTCGTGCGCCCCGGCCGGCTCGCGCCGCCCGGGGACCCCGTTCCTTTCATATCCTCGGCGGAAGTGAATTCCGCCTGCGGAAATTCTCGCCCTTCGGGCTGCGAATTTACGGCGCTTACCGCGCCGCCCCATCTGCGATGGGGCCCCAAAAGAGCACGACCTACTGCGCCCTCCGCTCCACGCTTCCGGCGCACACCGGGCTTGTGCCCGCTGTGCGCCCCGCCACCGTTGCGGCGAAATACCGGATTTCGTCCATGGCGTGGTCGTGCTCTTTTTTGGGCTGATCCCGCTCCCTGCTGTCCTCCCAGCGGTAGAGGGAGAACTCCCGGACGGCATCGTCACAGCCTTTACAGATCACCAGCCGCCCCTCTTTTAAAAGTCGGGCGGTCAGCCGGATGCCCGACAGCACTTGGTTGTCCGCCTTCCGCACCCGCCAGCCCCGGCGGCGCAGCTCCGCCAAAAAACTGGCCGCCGAGGGGTCGGCCACCACCGCCCGGATGGGCCGCCCCCCGGCCAACCGCGCCAGCTCATCGGCATATTCCCCGTCGGTTTTCTGCGCCCGGGCCGTCCGGCCGTCGTAGTAGTATTCCTTCACCCGATACCACACATCTCCCCGCCGCCCCCAAAGACCCATGGATGTGGGGTTCAGCGTCCCGTAGTCGCAGGAGATGTACCACTCCTCGATTTCTCCCTCCGGCGGGGCCTGCTGCACAAAGCGGTCGTCGAAGAAGTCGTATATCCGCCCCTCGGCGGCCACCCACTCCCCCAGAACATATCGCCGGTAGAAAGCCCCCTGAAACATGGTCTCATACCGCTGCCGTACCTGTGTGGATAATCCCGGATTATCCCCCATGGTAAAATGCAGCCGCAGCAGACCTTTTTTCTCCGCCTTCTCCACCCACTCCCGGTAGAACCAGTGGGCAGGGGACTCCGGGTTGCAGGAAAACCAGATCCTGCTCCCCGTCACGGAACATCGGGCGCAGGTCTGCTCTACAAAGGAACGGGGCATCAGCGCCGTCTCGTCCAGCAGCGCCCCCGCCAGCGTGATCCCCTGGATCAGGGCTGCTGACCTCTCATCCAGTCCGCCAAACAGATAAAAGGTGTTTTTTTGCCCGCCCCGGCCTATCACAAGGCAGTTCCGACTCACCTTCTCCTCCACCCGGAAGCCCAGCTCCCTCAGCAGAGGCAGCACATCGGCTACCAGGTTTCGCCGCACCGACTGGATGGTTTTTCCGCACAAGGCAAAGTTCCTGTTTTCAAATTCGCTCATGGCCCAGCAGAAGAAGGACAGCCCGGTACACAGCGTCTTTCCGCTGCGCACCGCACCCTCGCATAAAATGGCCTGATAGCCCCGGTCCGGGCTGCCCGGCCGCCACCAGGTAAGCACCCGCCGCTGTTTGGCCGAAAACCTCATTCCGCCTCGTCACCGTCCAGCTCTGCGTAAAAGGCGTCCAGCCGCCCGCCCTCCCGCTCCTGCTCCACCAGCTTGTACAGGGTCTCCAGCGCCCGCATCCGGTCGGTGAATTTCAGCTCCACCGTACCGCTGCTCACCCGCTTCAGCTCTGTCAGCGCCGCCAGGTCCAGCTTCCCGATGGCCCCCATCTGTTCCTCCGGCAGAAACGCCAGCTTCACCGCATCGTTGGCCCGGGCGCTGGCCAGACTCCACATCCGCCGCAAAAGCTCCTCCCGGGTGGGCAATTCGCTTGTCTTGCTCACACCATCCCTCCTCCACCCATGGGGAACATCCCCCGATTGTTGCACGCCCCGATTCACCATTGAAAAATTTTCCTCTTACGACGGTCTCCGTCCATATCCGTGTTCCTGCCGTGCTATTGTGATCCACGGTAAAAAATACCGGCCAGATGTCCGCATAGACTGACAGGTATCGTCCCATCCTGAAAATATGAATTTTTCAGGAGGAACCCCTATGAAACGTGTTTGTGTTCTTCTGCTTACCGCACTGATGCTCATTCCCGCGGCCCATGCCGCTCCGGCACCCTTTTCCGGCCAGCTTTCTGCCGCTTCGGCCCTTCTGATGGAGAAGGAGACCGGAACGGTTCTCTATGAAAAACAGGCCCATACCCAGCACGAGCCCGCCAGTGTCACCAAAGTGATGACGCTGCTGCTGATCTGGGAGGCTCTGGATTCCGGCCGCCTGGACCGCGACGAGTCCGTCACCGTCTCTGCCAATGCCGCAGGGATGGGCGGGTCCCAGGTCTATCTGAAGGAGGGCGAGCAATTCCCGGTGTGGGAGCTGGTCAAGTGCGTCACCGTCGCCTCCGCCAACGACGCCGCCGTGGCTCTGGCAGAGCATCTGGCGGGCAGCGAGGCATCCTTTGCGGCGCAGATGAATCAGCGGGCCCGGGAGCTGGGCATGAAAGACACCGTCTTTGTCAACTGTACCGGTCTGCCCGCTCAGGGGCATCTGACCTCCGCCTATGACATCGCCCTCATGTCCCGGCAATTGATTTTGAATCACCCCGGCGTGCGTGAATTCACCACCATTTGGATGGATTCCATTCGGGACGGGACCTTCGGCCTGACCAACACCAACCGTCTGATCCGGTTCTACAACGGGGCCACCGGGCTGAAAACCGGCTCCACCAGCTCGGCGGGCTTCTGCATCTCTGCCACAGCAGAACGGGACGGCATGGAACTGATTGCGGTGGTCCTGAATTCCCCCACCGGCCCCCAGCGATTCGAGGATGCCAAGGCTCTGCTGGACTACGGCTTTGCCGGTTATGCCCTGGTTCCCGTCTATCCCGGCGTGCCCCTGGCTCCGATCTCCGTAGCCCTGGGAAAAACGGCCCAGGTTCAGCCCGTCCTGTCCCGCGACTGCCGCCTGCTGGTAGCCAAAGGGGATGAGGGGCAGATCGAGTCCCGGGTCACTCTGCCCGACGATCTGGAGGCCCCTGTGGAACAAAACCAGCTGTTGGGGCAAATGGAGGTCTATGTGGGGCAGGAGCTGCGGGACACTGTGCCCATTCTGGCGGCTCAGCCGGTGGAACGGCTTACCGCAGGCGGTATTTTCTCCCGCCTGCTCCACCGCCTTCTCATGGCGGGAGCATAAATTGAAAAACGGTCGGTGCGCTGCGGGACTGTTCCCGTAGCGCACCGACCGTCCTTAGCTGCTCTAAGCAAACCTGACCGCCTTCTTCTGTACCATCCCCTTGACTGCACGCAGAAAAGCTTGTATACTTTATCTAAGCATTGCAAAAATATTTATGGCTCATTTTGTTGTTTTTGACTGTCTTCTGTGAAGAACGAGGTGAACTATTTGAACAATATTTCAGAAACTCTGTCTCCCCAGGATCTATACCTGGAACTGGAGGCATTCTCTGAGGGGCGCTCCCTCCGGGCCTGGCAGTGCATGGGGGCCCACCCCGCCCGGGACCAGAGCGGGACCGATGGCTGGCTCTTCCGGGTCTGGGCGCCCAATGCGCCTCTGGTCTCTCTGCTGGGGGACTTCAACGGCTGGGACATCCACAAAACACCGATGGAGCGGCTTGAGGGTGGCATCTGGCAGATTTTTGTCCCCGGACTGCATCAGTACGACCGGTATCAATTCGCGGTCCACGACGGCAACGGAGGGTATGTGGGCAAGGCCGACCCCTACGCTTTTCATGCGGATACCCGCCCGGAGGTGTCCTCCAAACTCTACGACTTGTCCCACTATACTTGGGGGGATAAGTCCTGGCTGAACTGGCGGAAGAAATATGCCCCCTGTCAGCAGCCCCTCAATATTTATGAGTGCCATCTTGGCTCCTGGCGCAGAACAGGGGAGGGGGAATTCCTCAGCTACGAGGCGATAGGCGACTGGCTGGTCCCCTATGTAAAGAAGATGGGCTTCACCCATGTAGAGCTGCTTCCCGTGATGGAGCACCCCCTGGATGCCTCCTGGGGCTATCAGGTGACAGGTTATTTCGCCGCCACCAGCCGCTTTGGCACCCCCGATGATCTGCGCCGGCTCATCGACCGCCTGCATCAGGCCGGGGTAGGCGTCATTCTGGACTGGGTGCCCGCCCACTTCCCCCGGGATGCCTTTGGCCTGTATCACTTTGATGGGACCCCTACTTATGAGTATGCCAACCCGCAAAAGGGAGAGCACCCTGACTGGGGCACCAATGTCTTCGATTTCGGACGAAATGAGGTCCGCTCCTTTCTCCTGTCCAACGCGCTGTTCTGGCTGGAGCAGTTCCATGCCGATGGTCTGCGGGTAGACGCCGTATCCTCCATGCTGTATCTGGACTACGGCCGTCAGCCCGGCCAGTGGCAGCCCAACGTAAACGGAGGCCGGGAGAATTTGGAGGCCGTCCAGTTCCTCCGCGACCTGAATGCCGCCGTCAGGAAACATCATCCGGACGCTATGATGATCGCCGAGGAGTCTACTGCCTGGTCGGGCGTCACCGCGCCGGAGGAGAAGGGCGGTCTGGGCTTCACCTTCAAGTGGAACATGGGCTGGATGAACGACATCTGCCACTATATGAAGCTGGACCCCTATTTCCGCCAGTTTAACCACAAGGATCTTACCTTCTCCCTGGTCTACGCCTTCTCTGAGCATTACATTCTCCCCCTGTCCCACGACGAGGTCGTGCATATGAAGGGGTCCATCTTCGGGAAAATGCCCGGCGACGACCCTATGAAGTTCGCCGGTGTGCGCGCTTTTTACGCCTATATGCTGACCCACCCGGGGAAAAAACTGATCTTCATGGGGGCGGAGTTGGGCCAGTGGAACGAGTGGCACTACGAGTACTCTCTGGACTGGCATCTGCTGGAGCAGGAGCCGAATCGGCAGCTGCAGCACTTCTTCCAGACGGCCAACGCCCTGTACTTAGAGCAGCCCGCCCTGTGGCAGCAGGATGACGGGTGGGAGGGCTTTACCTGGCTGTCCGCAGATGACAATACCGCCGACACCATCGCATTCCTGCGTTGGGACAAAGCGGGCCGCCCGTTGGCTGTTGTCTGTAATTTCTCCCCGGTCCACCGGAAAGGCTACCGCCTGGGTGTCCCATACCGCGGAAAGTGGACTCCGGTATTGAATACCGACTGTGCCGAATTCGGCGGTTCCGGTTTGGGCGACCTGACGTCTCCGCGTACAGAGAACACCCCCTGCCACGGTCAGGAGCAGTCCCTGGTGATTGATCTGCCCCCCATGGCCGTTATGGTTTACCGCTGTACCCATCGTTTCCCTGTGAGGAGAAAAAAGGACTCCAAGAAGGAGCCCATCTCTGAATCTGAGGTGAATTGATATGAAAAAAGAAGTTGTAGCCATGCTGCTGGCCGGCGGACAGGGCAGTCGGCTTTACGCCCTCACCAGCCATATGGCAAAGCCCGCCGTCCCCTTCGGCGGCAAGTACCGCATCATTGATTTCCCCCTGTCCAACTGCGTCAATTCCGGCATTGACACGGTGGGCGTACTGACTCAGTACCGCCCCCTGGAGCTGAACGGCTATATCGGCAACGGCCAGCCCTGGGACCTGGACCGCTCCGACGGCGGAGTACATATCCTGCCCCCCTACATGGTAGAGGGTGACCGGGGCACCTGGTATAAGGGCACGGCCAACGCCATATATCAGAATATGGACTTTATCGACCAGTACGACCCCGACTATGTGGTCGTGCTGTCCGGCGACCACATCTACAAGATGGACTACTCCCAGATGGTGGACCTGCACAAGCGCACCAATGCCGCCTGCACCATCTCTGTGCTCCAGGTCACTCTGGAGGAGGCCAAGCGCTTCGGTATTATGAATGTAGATGAGAATGACCGTATCTACGAATTTGAAGAGAAGCCGCCCCAGCCCAAAAGCACCCTGGCTTCTATGGGAATCTATGTGTTCACTTGGTCCAAGCTGCGGCAGTATCTGCTGGCGGACGAAGCGAACCCCGCCTCCTCCAACGATTTCGGCAAAGACATCATTCCCGCCATGCTGAATGCGGGCGAGACATTGATGGCTTACCGGTTCCAGGGCTACTGGAAGGATGTGGGCACCATCGATTCCCTCTGGGACGCCAATATGGATCTGCTGGCCCCCAACAGCTCCATCAACCTGTACGACACCAGCTGGCCGATCTACGCCCGTACCCCCGTCAAGCCCCCCCACTTCACCGGGCCGGATGCCCGCGTGTCCCACTGCCTGCTTACCGGCGGCTGCCAGGTGGACGGCTGCGTAGAAAATTCGGTCCTCTTCCACTCCGTCACGGTGGAAAAGGGCGCGCAGGTGGAGTATTCCATTCTCATGCCCGGTTCCGTGGTCAAAGCGGGAGCCAAAGTGTCCTACGCCATTGTGGCCGAGGGGGCCGTCGTCGGGGAGAATGCTCAGGTGGGCGCTTCGCCGGACGGCTCTGCGGACTGGGGCATCGCGGTCGTCGCCTCTGATGTACAAGTAGGCCCCGGCGCAGTCGTCTCCCCCCGCGCTATGCTTCGGGAGGATGTAAAAGGAGGGGAACAGGCATGAAAAATCTCCACGGAATTCTGTTTGCTTACCGGTCCAACGCCAACCTGGGGGAGCTGACCCGCCCCCGCAATACCTGCTCGCTCCCCTTCGGCGGACGCTACCGCTTGATCGACTTTATGCTGTCCAATTACGTCAACGCCGGGATCTCTGACGTGGGCGTTATCGTTCACGAGAGCTATCAGTCTCTGCTGGACCATCTGGGGTCCGGCAAGGACTGGGATCTCAGCCGCAAGCATGGCGGCCTGCGGATCCTGCCCCCCTTCGGATATGCCCAGCAGCCCGGACGGGAGTACCAGGGGAATATGGACGCTCTGGACGGTGTCCGCGATTACCTGAAGAACATTCGTCAGGACTATGTGATCCTCTCCTGGGGCGATATCGCCCTGAACCTGCCTGTGGCCGAGATGTTCCGGCAGCATATCGACACCGGAGCGGATATCACGCTGCTGTGTACCCCCTCTCTCCTGGGTGTACCCCATCAGACGGAATATGTCTCTCTGGATGACGAGGGCCGTGTCCGCGACTTGACGATCCATATCCCGGGCAGCGGCGATGCCCTGGAATCCTTAGAGGCCTATATCCTGTCCAAAGACCTGTTGATGGAGCTGGTAGAATATTGCGCGTCCCATAATGTGTCCAGCTTCTCTAAGGGCGTCCTTCAGCCCCGGCTGAAGTCTCTGGTCATGCTGCCCTATGTCCATAAGGGCTATGTGGGCCGCTTCCAGTCGGTGGAGAGCTATTTCCAGTGCTCCATGGATTTGCTGGATCCCGCGGTCCGGGCCGACCTGTTCGATCCCGCCCGTCCCATCCGCACCAAAGACCAGTCCAACCCCTCCACTTACTATGGCCCGGATGCCCGGTCCACCAACTCCCTGGTGGCCGACGGCTGCTTTATCGAGGGCACGGTGGAAAACTCCGTCCTCTCCCGCGGCGTGGTGGTGGAGAAGGGGGCCCACGTGTCCAACTGTGTTCTGATGCAGGGCACGGTGGTCAAGGCCGGGGCGGCGCTCTCCTGCGTCATCGCGGATAAGGGCGTTGTGGTCAACCAGAACCGCACCCTTATGGGGCACCAGACTTACCCTCTGGCCATCGCCAAGGGCTCTGTTGTATAAGTTCGCTCTATCAAACAGCCCCGTGCCTGTGCGCGGGGCTGTATCAAAGGAAAAGGAGGCTTTTCCCATGAAAATTCTTTTCGCTGCGTCAGAGGTCGCGCCCTTTATCAAAACCGGAGGCTTAGCCGATGTGGCCGGCTCCCTGCCCCAGGCGCTGGCCGGCGCCGGCCATGAGGTAACGGTGGTCCTGCCCCTGTATCAGGGGATCGGACCTGCCTGGCGGGAACAAATGACATTCTTAAAGTGGTTCAACATCCCTCTGTCCTGGCGTCAGGCATACTGCGGCGTATTCCAACTGGAGCGCGACGGCGTCACTTACTGGTTTGTGGACAACGAGTATTACTTCAAGCGTGAGCAAATTTACGGGCACTACGACGACTGCGAGCGCTTCGCATTTTTCTCCCGCGCAGTGCTGGCCCTGGCGGAGCATTTGGATTATTCTCCCGATATTCTCCACTGCAACGACTGGCAGACGGCCCTGGTTCCCGTCTACCTGCTGGAGGAGAAATATCGCATTTCCCAGCTGGCCAACACCAAAACCGTATTTACCATCCATAATATTGAATATCAGGGCCGTTACAGTGCCCAGGTGCTGGAAGATGTGATCGGCCTGAGCCGGGATTACTTCAACGAAGGAATGTTGGCCTACTACGACGACGTCAACCTGATGAAGGGCGCCATCATGGCATCCAACTTCGTCACCACCGTCTCCCCCACCTATGCGGAGGAACTGAAAATGCCCTTCTATGCCCACGGTCTGGACGGGGTGATCCGTCAGCAGGAGGGCAAGATCCGCGGGGTGCTCAACGGCATTGATACCAAGCTCTATGATCCGGCCACTGACCCTAGTCTGACAGAAAACTACACCGCCCGGGCGCCGGTGAAGGGAAAGGCTGCCTGTAAGGCGGCCCTGCAGCAGGCGGTGGGCCTGCGGCCAGAGCCGGATATCCCCGTTGTGGCCTGTATTTCCCGTCTGGTCGGCCACAAGGGCTTCGGTATGGTCACCGACGCTCTGTCCCAGATTATGGACCTGAACGTGCAGATGGTGGTGTTGGGCACCGGAAACTGGCAGTTTGAGGAGGCATTCCGGAATGCTCAGGCCCAGTATCCTGGCCGCTTCTCCGCGCAGATCGCCTATTCCGCCTCCCTGTCCACGATGATTTACGCCGGCGCCGATATCTTCCTGATGCCCTCTGTATCAGAACCCTGCGGCCTGTCCCAGATGATCGCCATGCGGTATGGCACCGTCCCCCTGGTGCGTGAGACAGGCGGGTTGAAGGATACCGTGATCCCATACAACAAGTTTACCGGCGAAGGCAGGGGCTTTACCTTTGCCAATATCAACGCCGGCGATATGGTGTGGGTGCTGAAGGAAGCCGCTGACCTGTATCACAACAAGAAGGTCTGGAGGGGGCTGCAAAAGGCGGACATGACCGCCGACTTCAGCTGGGCCGCCTCGGCCAAACAGTATCTGGACATTTATAAAAGCCTGCTGTCCTAAGGGAAGTAAATAAACAAAAAACCGCTGCGGTGCAGCGGTTTTTTGTTTGTCGGGGACATTTTCTGCCTCCCCTGTCTATGATAAGATAGGAGCCATTGACGGGGTTTTGTAAATCTGATAGAATTATCCAAAATAAGACATATTACAAAACTCCATGCCCTGAACTTCGGGGCATACTAAATCAAAATTCTCATCCAAACAGGAGGCACTGTGATGGCGGAATATAATAAAACCCAATTGACCGAACTGATTGTAGGCAAGCTGCAGCGCAACTTCGGCCGTACAGTAGAGGAGGCCACTCCCGCCCATATGTTTAAGGCTTGCGCCCTGGTCCTGCGGGACATTATGTCCCGCCATGCCATGGAGCGTGACAATCGGCTCTGGGACCAGCAGCAGCGTCAGGTCCATTACCTCTCTCTGGAGTTCCTGATGGGGCGCTCTCTGGAAAAGAACGCCTATAATCTGGGGCTGCTGGACACGCTGAAAGACGCTCTGGAGGACATGGGTTTCTCCGCCGCCGACCTTTTCGAGAGCGAGCCGGACGCCGGCCTGGGCAACGGCGGTTTGGGCCGTCTGGCCGCCTGTTATCTTGACTCCATGACCACCTTAGAGATCCCCGCCACAGGCTATTCCATCTGCTACGAGCTGGGTATTTTCAAGCAGAAGATCATCGACGGCAAGCAGGTGGAGCTGGCAGACAACTGGCTTGGCCTGGGCGACGCCTGGCTCATCCCCAAGCTGGACGAGGCGGAGGAGGTCCGCTTCGGCGGTAAAATCGAGGACTGCTGGGACGAAAACGGGGTCAATCACCCCCGGCACACCGGTTACACCACCGTGCTGGCCATCCCCCGGGACATGGAGATCGCCGGTTATCAGACCCGGCACACCAACACCCTGCGCCTGTGGGACGCCAAGAGCCCTGTCCCCGTGGATATGTCCCTGTACTCCCGGGGAGAATATCTGAAGGCAGTGGAGCAGCAGGCCATGGCCGAGGTGATCGCCAAGGTCCTCTATCCCGACGACAACCACTACGAGGGCAAATCCCTCCGCCTGAAGCAGCAGTATTTCTTTGTTTCCGCCACGGTGCAGTCCATCGTCAAGCGCCACCGCGCCCGGTATGGCACCCTGCGGAACTTCCATGAAAAGCATGTCATCCAGATCAACGACACCCACCCCACCTTGGTCATCCCGGAGCTCATGCGCATCCTTATGGACGACGAGGGCTACAGCTGGGAGGATGCCTGGCACATCGTCACCCACACCGTTTGCTACACCAACCACACAGTGCTGGCCGAGGCGCTGGAGCGCTGGCCCCAAAGCCTGATCGAGACGCTGCTCCCGCGGATCTGGCAGATCATCCGTGAGATCTCCAACCGCTACCAGCAGCAGCTGGAGCAGCGCTTCTCCGGCGACCAGGAGCGGGTGGCCCCCATGGCCGTCATCTGGGGGGGCGAGGTGCGCATGGCCAATCTGTGCGTATGTGCCTGTGAAAAAATCAACGGCGTATCCCAGCTTCACTCCGAGATCCTGAAAAAAGACGTGTTCCGCGACGCCTATCAGGCCACGCCGGAGAAGTTCACCAATGTGACCAACGGCGTGGACCACCGCCGCTGGCTGTCCCAGATCAACCCCAAGCTGGACGCCCTGATCCGGGAGTGCACCGGGGGAGACGGCTATCTGCTGCACCCGGAACAGCTGCGCAAGCTGGAGCAGTACGCCGACGACAGCGCCGTTCTGAACCGCCTGGCCGAGATCAAGCAGGAGAATAAGCGCCGCTTTGCCGCCTGGGCCGGCCGTCAGTCCGGAATCGTTTTGAATACGGATGCGGTGTTCGACGTTCAGGTAAAGCGTCTGCACGAGTATAAGCGTCAGCTGCTTAATGTGCTGCACATTGTCCATCTCTATCAGCAGCTGAAAGACAACCCCAACATGGACTTCACCCCCCAGACCTTCCTCTTCGGGGCTAAAGCCGCCCCCGGCTATCAGGTGGCCAAAGAGATTATCCACCTCATCAACTCTCTGGCCGACCAGATCAACGCGGACCCTGTCTGCAAGGATAAGCTCCAGGTGGTATTTCTGGAAAACTACCGGGTGTCCATGGCAGAAAAGCTCATGCCCGCCAGCGAGATCAGCGAGCAGATCTCCACCGCCGGCAAAGAGGCCAGCGGCACCGGCAATATGAAGTTTATGATGAACGGCGCCCTGACCATCGGCACCCTGGACGGCGCCAATGTGGAGATGCACCAGCAGCTGGGCAATGACAACATCTTCCTCTTTGGCCTCACCGCTCAGGAGGTGGTCCGCACCAAGGCCCAGGGCTATGCGCCGCTGGATATCTACTCCCGCAATGCTTCTCTCAAGAGGGTCATCGACCAGTTGAGTGCCGGCTTCCGTGACGGTGTCTCCTATGCCGATCTTACCCGCCGCCTGCTCTTCGGTGCCGGCGGGGCCCCTGCGGACGAGTACCTGCTGCTGGCTGATTTTGACAGCTATTGTCAGGCTCACTGCCGGGCGCTGGCCACCTACGCCGACCCCAAGAAGTGGAACCGGATGTCGCTGGTCAACATCGCCCGCTCCGGTATCTTTGCCGCCGACCGCTCCATCCGGGATTACGCAGAAAATATCTGGCACGTCCCGGTGCGGGAAGAGGACTGACCCCCTTTCAGAAAAGTTTGATGTGTGCAAGGCTTGTCAAACAGCGGCACACAGACTACAATAAAAGTACTATTATATAGAGATTGGGAGGAATAACCATGATGATCTCCATCGCTGCCGATCACGGCGGATTTGCTCTGAAAGAGCACATCAAGGCCTATCTGACCGCCAAGGGCTACGAAGTAAAGGATTTCGGTACCAGCAGCGAGGAAAGCTGCGACTACCCCGACTTTGCCCGCCCCGCAGCAGAGGCGGTGGCCTCCGGCCAGTGCGAAAAGGGCATCGTGATCTGCACCACAGGCATCGGCGTGTCCATCACCGCAAATAAAGTGCATGGGATCCGCTGTGCCTTGTGCGGCGATTCCCTCACCGCAGAGATGACCCGCCGCCACAACGATTCCAATATGCTGGCCATGGGCGCCGGCATCATCGGCAATAATTTGGCCGAGCGGATTGTGGACACCTTCTTGAACACCCAGTTCGAGGGTGGCCGGCATCAGCGCCGCATTGATAAAATGATGGCCATCGAGCAGTAAGCTGTATCAAATAAGGCCCCACGGTGAGGTTCATACTTCACCGTGGGGCCTTATTTTATGATTTGTTCTTGTTATCCGCCCAAATAGGCTCTCTTGATCTCCGGGCTGGCCAGAAGCTCTGTTCCCGTGCCGGAGGTGACGATCTTGCCGGTTTCCAGTACATAGCCCCGGTCGGCCACGCTCAGGGCCGCCTGAGCGTTCTGCTCCACCAGCAGGATGGTGGTGCCGGCTTTGTGCAGTTCCTTGATGATATCAAAGATCTGCTCCACCAGGATGGGGGCCAGACCCATAGAGGGCTCGTCCAGCATCAGCAATTTCGGCTTGGACATAAGCGCCCGGCCCATGGCCAGCATCTGCTGTTCGCCGCCGGACAGCGTTCCCGCCACCTGGGTGCGCCGCTCCTTCAGCCGGGGAAACCGCTCGTAAACATCGGCGATCCCCGGGGCGATCTCGCTGCTGGGGCGGGTATAGGCCCCCATTTCCAGGTTTTCCTCCACAGACATCTGCAAAAATACCCGTCGCCCCTCGGGGACCTGGGCCAGACCGCGGGCCACCACCTTATGGGGGGCTACACCGTGCAGATTTTGTCCGTCAAAGACGATGCTGCCGGTCTTAGAGGTCAGCAAACCGGATACCGTGTTCAGCACCGTAGATTTGCCTGCGCCGTTGGCGCCGATCAGGGTAACGATTTCCCCCTGATTGACCTCGAAAGAGACGCCCTTGATGGCGTGAATGGCGCCGTAGTAGACGTTGATGTCCTCTACCTTCAGAATGGTGCTCATTCCTTGCTGCCCCCTTTCTTCTGGCTGCCCAAGTAAGCTTCGATCACCTTGGGGTTGGCCTGGATCTCCTCTGCCGTACCCTTGGCAATGACCTGGCCGAAATTCAGCACGCAGATTCCTTCGCAGATGCCCATGACCAGATTCATGTCGTGTTCAATCAGCATGATCGCGATATGGAAGGTATCCCGGATCTTGACAATGTTCTCCATCAGCTCCGCCGTCTCAGAGGGGTTCATGCCGGCAGCGGGTTCGTCCAGCAGGAGCAGACTGGGGTTGGTGGCCAGCGCCCGGACGATCTCCAGCCGGCGCTGAGCGCCATAGGGGAGGGAGCCAGCCTCATGGTTGGCCAGGTCCTCCATTCCAAAGATGGACAGCAGCTCCATTGCGCTCTCATGGGCCAGCTTTTCCTGCTTCCAGAACTTGGGCAGGCGGAGCACACCGTCCCACATGGGGTAGCGTACCTGGTTGTGCAGGCCGATCTTCACATTGTCCTCTACCGACAGGTTGTTGAACAGCCGGATATTCTGAAAGGTACGGGCAATTCCGGCCCGGTTGGCCTGGGCAATGGACATGCCGTGGGTGTCCTTGCCGTTGAGCAGGATCGTGCCCCGGGTCGGCTGATACACCTTGGTCAGCAGGTTGAACACGGTGGTCTTGCCTGCGCCGTTGGGGCCGATCAGACCGGCGATCTCCGTCTGGCCTACGGTCAGATTGAAGTCATTTACGGCGGTCAGACCGCCGAAGTCGATGCCCAGGTGCTGGCACTCCAGTACAGGCAGCTTGCCCAGGTCACGCTCCGGAACAATAGAGTGACTGGGCACCGGTACCATTTTTCCCTTGACAAATTCCTTAGCCATGGCTGCTGCCCCCTTTCACAGACTTCTTGTTCTTTGTTGCGGAAACTGCTTTGAACTTCGGTTTGCGTCCGGTGAAGAACGCCTTGACCTGCTGGTTGTTGGTGGTGATCATCACCAGAATCAGAACGATGGCATAAACCAACATGCGGTACTTGTCCAGTCCCATGTTCCGTAGGAACTCGGGCAGCACCGTCAGGAAGGCGGCGGCAATGATGGAGCCGCGGATGTTGCCCAATCCGCCCAGAACCACAAACACCAGCACCAGGATAGAGGCGTTGAAATCGAACTTTTTGGCCGCCACAGAGGAGTAATTCATGGCGTACAGGGCGCCGGCCGCGCCCGCCAGCACAGCGGAGGTTACAAAAGCCATCAGCTTATACTTGGTGGCGCTGATGCCTACGCTCTCTGCAGCGATGCGGTTGTCGCGCATGGCCATGATCGCGCGGCCCGCCCGGCTGTTTACCAGATTGATCACAATAAACAGGGTGATCAGCACCAGAATCGTGCCTGCGGTGAAGGTAGCCAGCTTTACGTTAGCCGTGGCCCCCATGGGCCCCTGAAGAATGGACACGCCGCCCTCTTCCAGGTGCAGATCGGCCTCGTTGGTAATGGAGAAGTGGAGCCCCTTGGCATCCACGCCCACATAGAGGATGTTGAAAATGTTTTTGATGATCTCGCCGAAGGCCAGCGTTACAATGGCCAGATAGTCACCCTGAAGCCGCAGAACGGGGACGCCTACGATCACACCGGCAATTCCGGCAAATACCGCACCCACCACCATAGCAATAGCCAAACGGGCCGCGCCGTTGGGGATGGCCTGCTGCAGCGACATGGACGCCACAATGCCGGAAAAAGCGCCCACGCTCATAAAGCCGGCGTGACCCAAAGACAGCTCGCCGGAGAAACCCACGACCAGGTTCAGCGCAATGGCCATGGTCACATAGGCGCAGATGGGCACCAGCTGTCCGGCGATGGAGGGGGAGATCATCCCCATCCCATTCAGTACCTGGATCAGAATATAGAATACAACAACAATGCCGTAGGTTACGCATTTGCTGACGAATTTTCTCTTGGAGGAAGCGCTCTGTTTCATACCTGCCACCTCAAACTTTCTCTCGGACCACCTTGCCCAGAAGGCCGGTGGGCTTGACCAGCAGCACCACGATCAGCACCAGGAACACAACGGCGTCAGAAATGTTACTGTTGAATGCTTTGGCGAAGATCTCAATGATGCCCAGCAGAATGCCGCCCAGCAGGGCGCCGGGAATGGAGCCGATGCCGCCAAAGACGGCGGCGGTAAACGCCTTGATGCCGGGCAGAGAACCGGTGGTGGGCATCAGGTTGGTATAAGAGGAGCAAAACAGCACACCGGCCACGGCCGCCAGCGCGGAGCCGATGGCAAAGGTCATGGAGATGGTGCGGTTTACGTCGATGCCCATCAGTTGGGCGGCCGCCTTGTCCTCGGAGCAGGCCCGCATGGCCTTGCCCATTTTGGTGTTGCCGGTAAACCAGGTCAGGGCCAGCATCACCACAATACATACAACCACAGTAAGCAGTGCGTTATAGGTGATGGTTACCTGACCATCCATCAATTTAATAGAACCGGTACCCACGACGGACTTAAAGGATTTGGGGTTAGAGGACCACAGCAGCAATGCGCTGTTCTGAAGGAAGTAGCTCACGCCGATGGCCGTGATCAGAACGGCCAAAGAGGGGGCCTGCCGCAGAGGCTTATAGGCGAGACGTTCGATCACCACGCCCAGGGCCGTACACACCACCATAGCCAGCAGCGTACCGGCGATTCCGCCCATCAGCAGAGAATTACTGAAGCGGCTCATGGTGAAAAAGCAGATATATGCGCCCACCATAATGATATCACCGTGGGCAAAGTTCAGCATTTTGGCGATGCCATAGACCATGGTGTAACCCAGGGCGATGATGGCGTATACGCTGCCCAGGCTGATGCCATTGATCAAATTATTGAGGATAGTCAAAATCGGTCACCTCTTTCTTTTTCTCAGGGAGTCGCAGCGGCGAACACTGATACGCATAGCGAAAACCTCGGCGGCCCAAAGGACCACAGACGTTTTCGCCATGCGGGGAGGCCGCCAGAAGAGGGGCGCCGCCTGGGCGCTCCTCTTCTGAGCGGTTTATTTGTTGTATGCGGATGCTGAATTCGGGATATTACTGAGTGACGTACTTGCCGGCCTCGACCTTGACCACCACGGGGTCCTTGGTGACCTCGCCGTTGGTGCTCCAGGTCATGCCGGTGCCGGTCAGACCGTCAACGGAGAAAGAACCGTCGGTGAAGGTGGCGATCAGCTTCTCGCAGATATCCTGTGCGCTCATGTCAGCGGTGATGCCGGCCTTCTGGCAGGCCTCGTAGATGGCGTAGATGCAGTCGTAGCCGTCAGCCGCGAACTGGTTGGGCACACCGCCGGTCAGCTCCTGATACTCCTTCACGAAGTTCACGGTGCGGTCGTCTTCGCCCCAGGCGTTAAAGGGAGTCATCAGCATCAGACCCTCGGCCAGGCTGGCGTCGAAGCCCTCCAGATCCAGAATACCGTCCATGCCGTCGCAGCCGAAGAAGGTGGGAGCGTAGCCCATGGTCTTGGCCTGATTCAGGATCAGAGAAGCGGGAGTGTAGTAGATGGGCATAAACACCAGATCGGCGCCGGCCTTCTGGGCCTCGCCCAGCTGAACGGTAAAGTCAGCGTTGGTGTCGTCGGGGAAGGTGCTCTCAGCCACGATCTCCAGGCCGATCTCAGCGGCCTGAGCCTTAAAGGCGTTGAAAATGCCGGTGGAGTACGCATCGCCGTTGTTGTAGATGGCAGCGACCTTGGTGCCCAGGTTGTGATCCTTGATGTAGTTGGCCGCGGCCTTGCCCTGGTTGGGGTCGGTGAAGCAGGCCTGGAACACATTGTCCTTGCCCTCAGTCACCTTGGTAGAGGAGGCGGACGGCGTCAGCTGGAAGATGCGGTCGCCGAAGGTCTCGGCGGACACGGCAACGCAGGGCGTGGTGGTGGTGGTGCCGTACAGGATCTGCATCCCCTTGCCCTTCAGGTTGTTGTAGGCGTTCACGGCCTTCTCAGCGTCGCCCTCGTCGTCCTGGAAGTCCAGCTCAAACTGCAATCCGCCCAGGGCGTTGATCTCCTTCACGGCAACCTGTGCGCCATACTCGGTGGCCAGGCCGTACACGGCGGCGGAGCCGGTCTTGGGGCCGATACCGCCGATCTTGATTGCGCTGGCGGTATTTCCGGAACTGCCGGAACCGCTGCCGCTGCTGCTGGGCTGGTCTTTACTGCCGCAGGCGGTCATGCTCATGACCATGGCCGCAGCCAAAGCTAAGGCAAAAAACTTTTTCATCTTTCATAGCTCCTTTTCGAATTGATGGATTGATATACAAAAAAGCGGCGCCGCATCACCTGCGGGCCGCTTCACTGTATCGGAACAGATTCAGCTTTAAAACCCCATAGGCGATGTCTGTTTGTTGCCCCCAATAACCAGTACCAGGCCGACCAGAATAATGGCTACGCCCAACAGTCGCAGGGACAGGACGGAAATCAGAGCAACAAAAATGGACGCCATAATAATGACGTCCAGAATAATGCCCATGCAGTTGTAAGCCGCAGTAGAAGCGCAGCAGGAAGAAGCCTCCGCAAACTTTGCGGACGCCTGAGTGCGGTTCATACTGGTTTGAGCGGTGTAAGCAGTCATGGCGTTTGGCTCCTTTCTGTCAATTTCAGGATGTGTATATTTTATCGGTTTGCCACAATAAAGTCAATAGGGAAATGCAGGTATCCGCGCACAGAATTGCAGACGCTTTACCCGGAGTTTTTGTTGATTTGCACAACCGTCCGCCGCAGAACAACATTTTCCGGAGAATCGGCCGTCTGTGCCCCGGCAATTTTGGACAGACTTTCCCCGTAATTTCCAAAATATGTATTTTTTCGTACAATTCCGGCGGGGTGCGCGGGGAGTATAGAAGGTATTTTACACCGCGCCCTGTCATTGCACGCCAGTCCGCAGACTGGCGCGGCAATCCGCTTTCCCCCGGTGGCCACGGATTCCCACGGCAGTGATAAGGGGGCGGGCCGCCACATGGGGCGGCCCCTACGGGATGGGATCAACGGACACTATCCATTGTAGAGGTGGATATGATCCGCCTGGAAGATTTCGCTCTGCGGAGCGACCTCCTTTGCCCGCGTCGGCAAAGGAGGCAAAACGCCGTTCAAGGGGAGAGGGATTTCGATTTCCCTCTCCCCTTGAAAAACCCCACTCCTTGAAACCGACCAA
>Ga0129311_1000609_pt1 | contig 29920 bp, 27 predicted proteins | sample Go1ome_FD_94435 | JGI IMG/M metagenome (GOLD analysis project Ga0129311, IMG submission 94435) | Western lowland gorrila individual fecal microbial communities from Wisconsin, USA - Go1022B metagenome | ecosystem: Host-associated > Mammals > Digestive system > Large intestine > Fecal | place...
ATAATAAGAGTTATCATCACCTTTGAAGATAACAGATTCTTTTTTATCACGTTTGATTTTACCTTGCTTAATCAGTTCTTCTTTTTCGACACGGATACGTTCGAGTAGGACGGAAGCCGGCTCATCATTCGGGTCTTGAGGTACAAGCTTGCCACGAATGGCAAGGTCAAGAATTTTGGCTTTAGTCTGTGTGACGGCTAAATTCAAGTTGTCATACTCAGTAGAAATCTGTTGGACAATATGAAGTGCCAATTGTAATCGCTCATCGATTCTTTGTTGTTCTACAAAAGGCGGAATAGGAATAAGGAATTGTTTAATGCTTGCCATTCCGAGGTCAGGAACTCCCACTGACTGCGTTCCTTTCTTAGCTTGGTCAAGCACGAAATTACCATCAAGAATTGAAGCTAAAAAGATGGAGTCAATAATTAGCGGTCTAATTGTGCAACAAGAATAGGAAACAAGAAAACGAATCTCCTTTGTAACCACACGAGCTTTTCCCAAACAGGCGCCTATACGAGAATAAATTATGTCATTCTTTTGAGGAAGTGCTTTTCTTGACAATCGTAAAAAATCTTCCTCACTTATCCTTTTTACGTCATTGGAATAGTTAATAGTTCCATCATTCAACAAATCTTTTGCAGATAAAAATAAAACACCATCATCAACAGCTTTAGGCATCTTATGGTCAATATCCGAAATTAGACTGCATATGGCCGTTAATCTACTCCATTCCCACCCCTCCGGCACATCAAATGGTATCTCATCCTGTATACATTTCACCGTTCCGTCCTGGAACTGCTCATAATAAAAATTACAAATACAAAATAAAAGATATATAAAACAAAAAAATGTTTTATAAGCGTATAAAATGAGATATAATAGACATAAGAATATATGCAAAGTGAGAGGTATGGTATGCTGATATATTATCGTTTTAACAATTTTTGCTCATTTAATTGCGATAGTGAGTTTTCAATGAGTGCGCCTTTGGGAAAAGTAAAAAAACGTTTTCCAGACAATTATGTGAAAACAAATGAAGGATATGATTTGTTGAAAACAGCAGTTATTGTTGGTGAAAATGCAGGCGGTAAATCTAATTTTATTAATAGTTTGAAATATTTGAAAGCTCTATTTGTGACAAATAGTCAGGTTAAGTCCATTCGTTCATATGTGAATGCATTCAGCCTGTTAGAAGAGAAAAATCCTACTCAGAAATTTGAACTGTGTTTCAGGGCAGATAATGGAAAAATATATGTATATCATTTGCATTTGAATGAAACAGGAATTGTTTATGAGGAGCTACAGTCTCTAAAGAAAAGAAATGCAGCAGTTGTTTCGCTTTTTAAAGTTGAAAAACAGGAAAATGGAGCTTGGACAACGCAGGCAAAAGAATTGTATGATTTTATAAAATTAGGGAGATTTTTTACAGGGGACAGTATTGGTTTATTGGTATCAAAATTAGCACTGCTTGGAGATGAAGATGCTTTGGCTGTTGTTGAATGGATGACAGAGAAACTATATCCAGAATCGCTTATATCCAATAAATCTGAAGATGTCATCAGGCAGGATGCGGATATGGAAATTTTGCGAGATGAGAGATATTTGCAAATATTCCGTATGGTGGATTATAGCATTTGTGGGATTGAACTTGATGATGAACATCCATATAGCAAAACAATTATTATCAGAAAAGATGAAAATGGCAATTATTTCAGAAGAGAACTTCATATGGATTCTACAGGTGTACGTGAGTTTTTTTCATGGGCTGTGCATATTTTTCGGGTGGTATATGAAAATAAAGTTGTGTTCGCAGATGAGATGGATAGAGTGCTAAATCCAATATTATCAGACCGCGTGATTGCTTTTATAAATGGGGCAGAGCACCATGGACAGTTTATTTTTTCGACGCATAATGTTTTGCATTTGGATTTGAAAACCTATATGAAAGAACAGATTTATTTTGTTACGAAGAGCAGGGAGCAATTGACGTCAGAATTATATTCTTTATCAGATTTTCCTGAAGTTCGATATGAAACGACAAAGATTTATGAGTTCTATATGAAAGGAATCCTGGGAGGGACAGCATTTGAGTAGACCAGAGCGCAAATTGCAAAAAAGATTTGTTGTTTTCTGTGAAGGTGATACAGAATATAATTACATTGATAAAATGAGAAAACAACAAGATGTGCAAATAGCATTGAAGCCAATTAATATGCACGGTGGCGGCTATACAAATTTTTTGAAAAAAATAAAGATGGAATCACAGACAAATTGCTTGGCAAAATTTATTATTGTAGATGCTGACCGATTAATGAAACACTATGAAGAAAAAGATAGTTTTTGGCAATTAGCGGAATACTGCAAGCTTCAGAATAAAAAAGGAGTTATACCACATTTCTTAATCGTTAATAATCCTGATTTTGAATATGCAGCTTGCCTGCATGTTCCAGAGTACAGAGGACAGGATGTTACGAGATTTTTACAGACAGTTCTTGGGTTTCAGTCGTTGGAGCAATTTAAGAAAAATACGGATGTATATGGCTGCTTAAATAGTGGGGAGCGGTCATATCAAATTTTACTTGAGCGAATAAAAGGGAAAGACAAGTTTATAAAAAATATTTATTCAGTAAAGAAAAAGAATTTTGAAATTACTATTAACCGGACAGATATTATTTGGGAATTGTTGAATCGTAAAGACAGTAATCTGGAAGAATTCTTTGATATAATTGAATGGTAAGAGGATTATAAAGGTTGTGCATGATGAAGACGGCATCATGGCTAGACAATCATAAGGAAAAGGAGGCACTGTTATGGCTGCATCAAGTATTTTGCATAATATAGTAATAAGAGACCCTAAAAAGGCAGAAGCGCTTGCAAATGCTTTGGAGGCATCTAGCGGAGACCCGAAACGTAAGCCTTCTGAATCAACAATTTCAGTATTGACAGGTGCAGAAGCTGTTCGGGAATTTCTTTCGCACAGCGAGAGTGCTGGTGAAGAAGTACATAGTGATAAAAATAAGAAAAATATATTAGTTATCCTTGGCGGCGGCAGACCGAATGGAAATACAAAACAACTAGTGGATGCTTTTGCGAAAGGTGCTATGGATGCCGGACATAATGTAGAAATAGTCTCCCTGAATAAGGTGAAGGTGAAAGGGTGTTTAGGCTGCAATGCCTGTCGTTACGGTAAACCCTGCGTACAGAAAGACGGATTTAATGAACTGATTCCGGCAATCAAATCCGCAGATTTAATTGTATTTGCTTCGCCATTGCTTTTCTGGACAATCTCATCCAAATTGAAAGCATTTATAGAGCGGTTTTATTGTATTGCAGAAGAAGATGAGAATCCACCGTATGGAAGATATGAGAAATATCCGGTGAAGCATGCTTTTAGCCGGAGGCTGCGGAGATACCAACGGCAAACCGCAAATTGATAAAACAAATCATTTGGAGGAAGCTTATCGATTTGGAAAGAATATTTACGCTGGTCAGTGACGAAATTCAATGGTATACTCTGGTTAGAAATATCTAATCAAAGGAATGAGGCTGTGAAATATCAGATTAAAAAGAATTCAGTACAGGAGACCCTGATTATTCCCGTTTATGGGCGTAAGATGTGTTCAATGCTGTTTCCGAATCTTTTTCGGGATGAAATAGCGATTGAGTTGATGGACAAGATTGATTATGATTTTTCAGAACTTGAGAGAAAATCTAAAAGTGTGATGCAGCAGTTTGGTTTTCTTGAAGTAGTCATGCATCAGAATGATTTGGCATGGGAAGTGAGAGATTATCTAAAGAAACATCTGAGAGCATCAATAAACAAATACACATAGAAAAAATACCTCAACATTACATGAACAGGTCGAACAAAACAAAACCTCCCTGAAACGTTGGGCGATGAGCCCGTTTCAGGGAGTTTTGTTTATTCAGCCGTCAAGCATCATTGCGGCATTTTTACTTATTTATCAGCGTTCTTATTGGCTACTTCAGCCATTTTCATTGCACGTACTTTTAATGGCAGACCGAACAGTGTGATAAATCCATCTGCATCGTGGTGGTCATAGAGGTCACCTGTTGTGAAGGATGCGAGAGATTCGCTGTACAGTGAATATGGGGAAGTAGTACCGGCTTTGATGATATTACCTTTGTACAGTTTGAATTTAACTTCACCTGTCACATATTCCTGAGTGGATTCAACAAATGCCTGGATAGCTTCACGTAATGGTGTGAACCATTTGCCTTCGTAGCATACCTGAGCCAGTTTGTTGCCCATTTCTTTCTTAACTTCTGCAGTTGCACGGTCAAGAACCAATTCTTCTAACTGCTGATGTGCTTCCATAAGAATTGTACCACCCGGTGTTTCATAAACGCCACGGGATTTCATACCGACAACGCGGTTTTCAACGATATCAACAATACCGATACCGTGCTTGCCACCAAGTTCATTCAGCGTACGGATGATATCAGCTACTTTCATTTCTTTGCCGTTGACAGAAGTAGGAACACCCTTTTCAAATGTCATTGTGACATATTCAGGTTTGTCTGGTGCCTTTTCCGGTGGAGTTGTGAGCACAAGTACATGATTGTAGTTTGGCTCAAGAGATGGGTCTTCCAGTTCAAGGCCTTCATGGCTGATGTGCCATAAGTTACGGTCACGGCTGTAGCTGCTGTCTGCGGAGAATGGAAGGTCAATACCGTGAGCTTTACAGAAATCGATTTCATCCTGACGGGACTGCATTTTCCATACATCTGTCATACGCCATGGAGCGATAATCTTGATGTCAGGAGCCAGTGCTTTGATACCAAGTTCGAAACGGATCTGGTCATTACCTTTACCTGTTGCACCATGACAGATTGCAACAGCATTTTCTTTTCTTGCAATTTCAACAAGCTTCTTGGCGATACCAGGACGAGCCATAGAAGTACCAAGTAAATATTTGTTCTCGTAAATAGCGTTGGCCTGAACACAAGGAACGATATAGTCTTCACAGAATTCATCAACGATATCTTCAATGTATAATTTGGAAGCACCACTCAGCTTAGCTCTTTCTTCAAGACCGTTTAATTCTTCACCCTGACCAACATTGATACAGCAGCAGATAACTTCATAATCAAATGTTTCCTTTAACCATGGGATAATGGCTGTTGTGTCAAGACCGCCTGAATATGCTAAAACAACTTTCTCTTTCATTTGTAAAATCCTCCTATATAAAAACATGTTCATTCATTTGTGATAATGCATTCGCAAAAGTGAATATTTCTGCGAGCACTCAATTAATATACACCAGAAGTATGAATAATGCAATAGTTTTTTTGTAAAAAATGTATTTTTATTAATTTTGCATGCATAATTATGAATAATTTTTTGATTTTTTTACTTTACTTAATTGAAGATATGTATTAATATAGATAGGTGTTAAACGAAAAATGAATAAACTGCTTTTTAGCGGTTTAAGATAAAGGAGTTATGAAAAATGATTAAAGCAGGAATTATCGGTTCCACCGGTTATGCCGGTCAGGAACTGGTTCGTCTTCTGATGCAGCATCCGGATGTTGAAATTGTCTGGTATGGCTCAAGAAGTTATATTGATCAGCAGTATGCAGATGTTTTCCAGAATATGTTTCAGATTGTAGATGCCAAGTGCATGGATGACAACATGGATGCACTGGCAGATGCGGCAGATGTTATCTTTACAGCAACACCACAGGGCTTATGTGCCTCTCTTGTGAATGAGGATGTTTTAAATAAGGTAAAGATTATTGACCTCAGCGCAGATTTCCGTATTAAAGATGTAGAAGTTTATGAGAAATGGTACGGAATTAAACACAAGAGTCCTTCCTATATTAAAGAGGCTGTATACGGACTCTGTGAGATTAATCGTGAAGACATCAAGGGTGCAAGACTGATCGCCAATCCGGGATGTTATACAACATGTTCTATTCTGACATGCTATCCACTAGTAAAGGAAGGCCTTATTGACCCGAATACCATTATCGTTGACGCCAAGTCAGGTACATCCGGTGCCGGACGAGGTGCCAAGACGGCCAATCTTTTCTGTGAAGTCAATGAGAACATGAAAGCTTACGGCGTCGCTACTCACAGACATACACCGGAGATTGAAGAGCAGCTCGGTTATGCAGCCGGTTATCCGATTATGATTAACTTTACACCGCATCTTGTACCAATGAACAGAGGTATTCTGGCAACAGCCTATGCATCCTTAAAGGATGGCGTGACAGAAGAGCAGATTAGAGCGGCTTATGACAAATATTATGCCAATGAGAAGTTTGTCCGTGTATTGAAACCGGGTGTATGCCCTGAGACACGCTGGGTAGAAGGCAGCAATTATGTGGATGTCAACTTCAAAGTGGACCCGAGAACACACCGTGTGATTATGATGGGCGCCATTGACAACCTTGTAAAAGGTGCAGCCGGACAGGCCGTTCAGAATATGAATCTTGCCTTTGGTCTGGATGAGAGCACAGGTTTGAATCTTGTACCTATGTTCCCATAATTAAATGAAAGTAGAATTTTAGAATGAGTGATATTATAATAAGAACAATGACGATAGATGACTATGACCGTGTGGCAGCCCTCTGGTCCGGCATCAAAGGTTTTGGTATCAGAAGTATTGACGATTCCAGAGAAGGTATTGAACGATTCCTTCTCAGAAATCCGAATACAAGTGTAGTAGCGGAAGTGAATGGCAAGATTGTGGGTTCTATTCTCTGCGGTCATGACGGCCGTCAGGGATGCCTGTACCATGTTTGTGTGGATGCCTCCCACAGACAGCTTGGTATCGGACGAAAACTGGTGGCTAAGGCGATTGAAGCGCTGAAGGCTGAACATATTAATAAAGTTTATCTCATTGCATTTACAAGAAATGAAGGCGGCAACGCTTTCTGGAAAAAGGTCGGATGGCAGTGTCAGGATGACAGAAATTATTATGATCTGAATCTGAATGAAGCCAATATGACAGTATTTAATGAATAAAAGAGGTGGCAGGAAATGGAATATATTGAAGGCGGCGTGACAGCAGCAAATGGATTTAAGGCTTCCAGTGCAGCTGCAGGCATCAAGTACCAGGGACGTACAGATATGGCCATGATCTACAGTGATGTACCATGTGTGGCTGCAGGCACTTTTACAACCAACATTGTAAAGGCTGCTCCGGTGAAATGGGACAGACAGGTTGTATACGAATCCGAACATGCGCAGGCAGTCATTTGCAACAGTGGTATTGCCAATGCCTGTACAGGTGTGCAGGGAATGTCTTACTGCGAAGCAACAGCAGTGAAGGCTGCGGAAGTACTTGGTATTCAGAAAGATGCTGTATTAGTGGCATCCACAGGTGTTATCGGTATGCAGCTGAAAATGGATAGAATTGAAGCCGGTATTGATATGCTGGCACCTGCTCTAGACGGCAGTATCGATGCCGGTCATCTGGCAGCAAAAGCCATTATGACCACAGATACTGTTCCGAAGGAAGTAGCTGTGACGTTTGAGATCGGCGGTAAGAAAGTGACTATGGGCGGCATGTGCAAAGGATCTGGAATGATTCATCCGAATATGTGTACCATGCTTGGTTTTATTACAACAGATGCCAACATTTCCAAAGCACTGCTTCAGGAAGCACTCAGCGAAGATATCAAGGACACTTACAATATGGTTTCTGTTGATGGCGATACATCTACTAATGATACGGTGCTGCTTCTGGCGAATGGTCAGGCAGGCAATCCTGTGATCGATACAAAGAATGAAGATTACAAAGCTTTCTGTGAAGCACTTCATGCGGTGAATGCATGTCTCTGCAGAAAGATTGCAGGAGACGGCGAGGGTGCATCTGCACTTTTTGAGGTGAAGATTATCGGTGCCGAGACAAAGGAACAGGCAGTAACATTGAGCAAGTCTGTTGTGACATCCAGTCTTGTTAAAACAGCCATCTGCGGACATGATGCCAATTGGGGCCGTATTCTCTGCGCTATGGGTTATTCAGGCGCACAGTTTGATCCTGAAAAAGTGGATCTGTTCTTTGAAAGTGCAGCCGGCAAGATTCAGATCATGAAGGACGGCGTGGCTGCAGATTACAGTGAAGAAGAAGCAACAAAGATTCTTTCCGAGCCTGAGGTAACTGCTATTGCAGATATCAAGATGGGCAATCAGGAAGCCACAGCCTGGGGCTGCGATCTGACGTATGATTATATTAAGATTAATGCGGATTACCGTTCATAATTAACGGGGAAAAGGAGAAATAGAAAAATGGAAAAGGATATGAATCAGTATCTTTCAAAGGCTGAAGTACTGATTGAGGCGCTGCCTTATATTCAGCGATTCAACCGTAAGATTATCGTGATTAAATACGGCGGTAGTGCGATGATGAATGACGAACTGAAAAAGAATGTCATTGCCGATGCTGTTTTATTAAAACTTGTCGGATTCAAGCCGATCATCGTTCATGGTGGCGGCAAAGAAATCAGCCGTTGGGTGAATAAAGTAGGTATGGAAGCACGTTTTGTCAATGGCCTTCGCGTGACAGATGCGCCAACTATGGAAATTGCAGAAATGGTTCTGAATAAGGTGAATAAGAGCCTTGTCCAGATGGTTCAGGAGCTGGGTGTCAAAGCAGTTGGTATTAGCGGCAAGGACGGCGGCCTTCTGAAGGTAAAGAAGAAATACTCCAATGGAGAAGATATCGGTTTTGTAGGTGAGATTACAGAAGTTACACCGAAGATTCTCTACGATTTACTGGAGAAGGATTTCCTTCCAATCGTATGCCCGATCGGTATGGATGAAGATTACAATACATACAATATCAATGCGGATGATGCTGCATGTGAGATTGCAAAGGCTGTGAATGCAGAAAAACTGGCTTTCCTCACCGATATTGAAGGTGTTTACAAAGATCCGGAGGATCCGGATACACTGATTTCAGAGCTGACATGTGAAGAAGCCCATGCACTGATTGAAGAAGGGTTTATCGGAGGCGGTATGCTGCCGAAGCTCAACAACTGTATCGAGGCAATTGAAAATGGTGTTTCCCGCGTACATATTCTGGATGGTCGTATTCCTCATTGTCTCCTTCTGGAAATCTTTACAAACAAAGGTATTGGTACTGCAATTTTGGGCAGTGAAGAAAGCAGGTATTATCATGAACAATAAAGAAATTATGGATTATGCAGAAGAGGCGATCATTCATACATATAATCGTTTCCCTGTTGTACTTGATCACGGTGACGGCGTTTATCTTTACGATGTGGAAGGGAAGAAGTATCTTGATTTCGCAGCCGGAATCGCTGTATGTGCGTTTGGTTACAATGTCAAAGAATACAATGATGCCCTGAAGGCTCAGATCGACAAAATGATCCATGTGTCCAATTTGTACTATACACAGCCTATGGCAGAAGCAGCGCACAAGCTGGCGAATGCCAGTGGCCTTAAAAAGGTGTTCTTTACTAATAGCGGTACAGAAGCCATTGAAGGTGCCATCAAGCTTGCCCGTAAGTATGCATGGACAAGAGATAATGGTTCCACAGATCATGAGATCATTGCCATGAACCATTCATTCCACGGCAGAAGTATCGGTGCTCTTTCTGTCACAGGCAATCCGCACTATCAGGAAGCTTTCAAACCACTGATTGACAAGATAGTGTTTGCTGAGTATAACAATTTAGAGGATGTTGCATCCAAGATCACAGATAAGACATGCGCTATTATTATGGAGACTGTACAGGGTGAAGGTGGTATCTATCCGGCTACACGCGAGTTTATCCAGGGTGTGCGCAAGCTCTGCGATGAAAAGGACATTCTGCTGATCCTTGATGAGATTCAGTGCGGTATGGGACGTACAGGCAAGATGTTCGCTTATGATCATTACGATGTAAAACCGGATATCCTGACCGTTGCCAAAGCACTGGGATGCGGTGTGCCGATTGGCGCCTTTGTTGCCGGAGAAAAGGTTGAAAAGGCATTGGTAGCCGGTGATCATGGATCTACATATGGCGGCAATCCTTTGGCTACAGCAGCAGCAAATATTGTGTTTGATATGTTTGAAAGCCGTCATATCCTTGACAATGTCAATGAAGTAGGCGCTTATCTGGGAGAGAAACTGGCATCGTTAGTTGAACGTTATGACTTCATCAAGGAAACAAGAGGTCTTGGACTGATGAGAGGTCTTGAATTTACAATTCCTGTTGGGGATATTGTTGCCAAATCTATTGCCAGCGGTCTTCTGATCATCTCTGCAGGTACCAATATCATCCGTTTTGTACCGCCGCTTGTTATTACAAAAGAAAATGTGGATGAAATGTATGAGAAACTGGACAAAGTTCTTTCAGAGGTCCAGTAATCTAAATAGACTGCCAGATGCATTTATAGCATTAAGAAATTATTAGTATATATGCGTTTAGACAGACCAAGAAGAATCGGATTCCAAAAGAGATCCGATTCTTTTTTTTGCCTCTTTTTCTGAAAACAGCAAGAAAAAATTAAAAAAGAGGAGTTGACATAATTTACAAGCTAAAAAATAGGAAATTTCAGGTAAAAGTGTGCAGGCTTCAATTATTTTTTATTGAATTAAGTTGACATAATAAAGTTTTATTGAGCTAACATAAAGTAAATTTTTAAAAAAAAGACTTGTCAAGCGGCTCAATATATATTAAAGTGGTTACTGGTATGTTTTTACATTTATTTTACATAAGTAAAATCAAGGAGAAAAAAGATGAATATTTCAGGTATGGTTTTGGGCCTTATAGGAGGTTTGGGCCTTTTCCTCTATGGTATGACGTTGATGAGTGACAGTTTGGAGAAGGCAGCCGGTGCCAAACTCCGTGGTATCCTTGAATTGTTTACGAAGAACAGATATGTGGGTATCATTGTGGGCGTTGTGTTTACGGCGATTATACAGTCCTCCAGTGCCGCAACGGTTATGGTTGTCAGTTTTGTAAATGCCGGTCTGATGACGCTTTATCAGGCTATTGGTGTTATCTATGGTGCCAACATTGGTACCACCGTTACATCTCAGCTTGTTTCATTTAATCTGTCTCAGTATGCGCCGGTATTTATTATGGTAGGCGTTCTGATGCTGATGATCTTCAAGAATCCGACGGTGAAAAAAGCCGGAGAGGTTGTCATCGGGTTTGGTATCCTTTTCCTGGGAATCAGTACCATGTCTTCTTCTATGGGTGCTTTGAAAGAACTTCCGGCTATCCAGAATCTGTTCATGTCTCTGGACAACCGATTCTTTGCTTTGCTGCTTGGATTGGTGATCACGGCCATTGTACAGAGTTCTTCTGTGACAGTCAGTATTGTGCTTCTTTTGGCACAGCAGGGATTACTTCCGCTGAAGATTTGTTTCTTTATTATTCTTGGATGCAATATCGGTGCCTGTATGTCAGCGATGCTTGCCAGCCTCAGTGGAAAGAAGAATGCCAAGCGTGCAGCTTTGATCCATTTATTATTCAATATTATCGGTTCCATCATTATGGCAGTTATTCTTTTGATTGGTTCCGACTGGATTGAAACGTTGATCATGCATATTTCCGGCGGCAATCTCGGCCGATGTGTTGCCAATACACATACCATCTTCAAGGTCTTCCAGGTTATCATTCTGATGCCGTTCATGAGTTGGATTGTCAAACTGACCTATCTCATTGTACCGGGTGAGGATGATGATGCAGAAGATGAATATGAGATGAAGTATATTGGCGATGGCGACAGACTTTCATCGGCAACAGCCATTCCGCAGGTCTGCAGTGAGATCAGCCATATGGGTGAAATTGCCATTGGCAATCTGGAAAAGGCACTGGATGCACTCCTGACTAAGGATGACAGGGCGGCTAAGGAAGTGTTTGAGGTTGAGAAGCGTATCGACTATATGAACAAGGAAATCACAGATTACCTTGTTAAAGCCAACCAGATCAGCTTGCCGGTAGGAGACCGAAAGAAATTGGGTGCCCTGTTCCATGTTGTCAGCGATATCGAACGTGTCGGTGACCATGCAGAGAATATTGCAGAAGATGTTGAGAAACTGATTGATATGAAAGAAGATATTAATGGCATGGCCGGAGATGAGATCCGCAGAATGCAGGAGATGACAGTGAAGATTCTTCATCTTTCGATGGATATGTTCAATCTTGAAGACGACAGCCATCTTCAGGAGATTCTGGATCTGGAGAATGCCATTGATATGAAAGAGCGTGAGCTCCAGGATTTGCATGTCAAATGTCTGACAACAGGCGAATGCAGTGCTCAGGTGGGTATGATGTTTTCGGATTTAGCTTCCAATCTTGAACGAGTTGCTGACCATGCAACGAATATTGCATTTTCAATTTTGGAAGAAGACCCGGAAGGAGATAAGCCTCCGAAAGTCGAACTTGCGTAATACAGCATTGAGAATCAACAGATAGAAATTCAATACAGAATAGGAAATACCTGAGGGAAATGGATGAACACAGTATCTCTCAGGTATTTTTATGCCTGATTTTTTTGCTGTACAGATAAAAGAAAAGCTATTATAATAGGAAGAGAAAATAATATGAGATAAGAATAAATATCCGGAGGATGCAGAGAATGTCTGATGATAAACAGAATAGAAATACAAGACAGAAATCGATGATTCTTGAATATCTCAAAGACAGACAGGACACCCATGTCCGTGCAGAAGACATTATTCATGATCTGAATGCAGGTGAAGAACGGGTTGGTAAGACAACCGTATACAGAGTTCTGAAGTCTTTGGAGACAGAGGGGAAGATTCGTAAGTATACATTAAGTGAAAAGTCACCGGCCTGCTATCAGTTCAGCGGCGGGCATCCTGAATGCAGACATCATTATCATCTGATGTGCAGTGAGTGCGGAAGACTGATTCATTTTGAAAGCGAACACATGCGGCAGCTGGCAGATGAAATGATGGCGAAAGAGGATTTTGCAGTGGATGAGAGTAAGACGGTTTTTTATGGCTGCTGCGGTGAATGCCGCAGGAAGATACAGAATGGAGGAAAAGATGAAGATAGATAGTTTGATTTTTGATTTAGATGGTACACTCTGGGACTCTTCAGAGGGAATTGTCGCTACATGGGGGCTTGTTTTGGAACATTATCCGGAGATCCACAAGAAAGTGACAGCGGAGGAATTAGCTTCCAATTTCGGATTGCCCCTTGATCAGATAGCACGCAATATGTTTCCTGAGCAGACAGAAGCGCTGAGAATGCGTCTGATGGATGAATGCTGTGAACAGGAGAATATTTATTTGGCTGAACATGGCGGTCTTCTCTACCCGAAGCTGGAAGAGACCTTGCAGAAGCTTTCAGAGAAATATCCGCTGTTTATTGTCAGCAATTGTCAGGATGGCTATATCCAGAGCTTTTACAGCGGCAATCACACAGCGAAGTACTTCAAAGACTGTGAATGTATCGGTGTGACCGGTAAATCCAAAGGAGAAAACATCCGCCTGGTCATGGAAAGAAACGGACTCAAATCTCCGGTCTACATCGGTGATACCCAGGGAGATGCCGATGCAGCTGCACAGGCCGACATTCCATTCATTTACGCCGCTTATGGATTTGGCCAGGTCAAAGCCTTCGATGCTAAAATACACGCCTTTGAAGAACTGCTTGATATCGTGGAATGAGTAGAACGAGATTTTCAGCAGATGTTGAGTGGAGCTTTAAGTTTTGTGTAATAAAAATTTGACGTGATAAACGAAAGAGAGACTGCCGCACTTGCTTTGATAAAGCATGTGCGGCAGTCTCTATTTATGATTTAAACATTAAAGCGGAACAGGATCACGTCGCCGTCTTTGACAACATATTCCTTGCCTTCCATACCAACAATGCCTTTTTCCTTGGCAGCAGAGAGGCTTCCGTTATCAAGAAGATCCTGATAGTTGACAACTTCGGCTTTGATGAAACCACGTTCAAAGTCTGTATGGATCTTGCCGGCAGCCTGTGGGGCTTTCGTGCCTTTCTTGATCGTCCATGCACGACACTCATCTTCGCCGGCAGTAAGGAAACTGATCAGACCAAGCAGGCTGTAGCTTGCTGCTACCAGTTTGTCAAGACCGCTGGAGGAAACGCCCAGGTCTTCCAGGTATTCCTTCTTCTCATCGTCATCAAGGTCAGCTAATTCCTGTTCGATCTGAGCGCAGATAACAAACACTTCAGCGCCTTCTTCCTTAGCCATTTCTCTTACCTTGGCAACATGCGGATTGGATGCGCCGTCATCAGCCAGATCATCTTCAGCTACGTTGGCAGCATAGATAGTTGGCTTTGCAGTCAACAGGTTGTAATTCTTAAACCAGATCTGTTCGTCCTCATCGTCAGATACTTCAAATGTTCTTGCCATCTTGCCGTCTTCAAGATGCGCCTTGACAGCCTGAGCCAGTTCAAGCTCTTTGGCATAAGCCTTATCCATCTTTGCCTGTTTGGCAATCTTGGCAATTCTGCGCTCAAGAATCTCGATATCAGAGAAAATCAGTTCCAGATTAATAGTCTCAATATCTCTGACAGGATCGACAGAACCGTCAACATGAATAATGTTGTCATCTTCGAAACAGCGGACAACATGGACGATAGCATCTACTTCACGAATATTGGCAAGGAACTGGTTGCCCAGACCTTCGCCTTTGCTGGCACCTTTTACAAGACCTGCAATGTCCACAAATTCGATGGTGGCAGGTGTTACCTTCTTTGTGTGATACAATTCACCGAGTTTCACAATTCTTTCATCCGGAACAGCAACAATACCTACGTTTGGGTCGATGGTTGCAAACGGATAGTTGGCAGACAATGCGCCGGCCTTTGTCAGAGAGTTAAATAATGTACTCTTTCCGACATTTGGCAGACCAACGATACCTAATTTCATATCTATTTCCTCACTTTCAATGCAGTTTTCCGTATTATTTTAGCACAGTTCCTGTAAAAAGAACAGCTATTTTATGACTTGATTTTTGCAATAAAGCAGTTTACAATGGAAAAATAGAATTTATGTAATTGTTTGGAAGTGTCCGGATCGGAACCGAATAATTGCAGAAGGAGGAGCATTGATGACAGGAGCAAGTATCCGGTTCCCGCATTTGGGGATTGTGATTGAACATCTGGGAAAGAGTATCTCTATATTTGGTTTTGATATTGCCTATTATGGCATTATTATCGGCGTCGGCATGCTGTGCGGTATTGCAATGGCTGTGCATGAAGCCAAACGGACAGGGCAGAATCCGGAGATGTATTATGATTTTGCATTGTGTGCGATTATATCAGCGATTGTCGGATGTAGAATTTATTATGTAGCCTTTGAGTGGTCCTATTACAGTCAGCATCCTTTGGAGATCTTTAATCTGCGGCAGGGTGGTCTGGCTATATACGGCGGCATTATCGGCGGGTTCATCTGCATGATTATTTTCTCGAAGATCAGGAAGGTCAGTCTGCTTCTGATGGCAGATACGGTTGTACCGGGGCTTCTGATCGGGCAGATCATCGGCAGATGGGGCAACTTCTTTAACAGAGAAGCTTTCGGCGGATATTCAGACGGTCTGCTGGCCATGCAGATCAGAATGGATGAGGCTGCTTATACGACCCAGGATCTTTTAGATAAGGCAGTTAATGTTGATGGTGTCCAGTACATTCAGGTTCAGCCGACATTTTTGTACGAGTCTCTCTGGAATCTGGGGGTTTTGCTGGTCATCCTGCTTTACAGGAAGCACAAGAAGTTTGACGGGGAACTTTTCATGATGTATTTGTTTGGATATGGCATCGGACGATTTATCATTGAGAGTTTCCGAACAGATCAGCTTTTGCTTCCGTATATAGGTTTGCCTGTGTCACAGGTGCTGTCAGCATGCCTGGCTGTCTTTGCATTGATCGTTATGATTTACAAGCGAAGCCGGCTGAAAAAGGCATCAAAGACAGCTGCATAACAGAATATTTTGAATCTTATGAAACACACTGTCAGGTGGGGGATGATCCCATCAGACAGTGTGTTTTTGTTGTATAGAAAATTGCGTTCTGTTTACAAAAATTTAAAAGTAAATTTGCATTTTACCTATTGATATATTGTGTGGAATAGTCTAAAATAAATAACATAAGTGGTGATTTGTGGTAAATAGTGGTTTTAAGTGGGACTTAATACCTTTATGTTGTGGCAGACATGAAGATTTCCGTAAGACAAAGGTGGACATGGAATGGATGGCTTTATTGGCGAGTATTATCATACAATAGATACAAAGGGCAGAGTGATCATTCCCCAGAAGTACAGAGAAGACCTGGGGGATACATTTATTTTGTCCAAAGGCCTTGACGGTTGTCTTTGGATTCACCCAATGGATGAATGGCGGGAATTTACTGCAAAGTTAAGAGAATTATCTACCATTGATAAAGAGAGCAGACAGTTCAAACGTTTTTTTATGTCAGGAGCAACAGAATGCGAATTTGACAAGCAGGGACGTATTCTTGTACCGGCCTCACTCCGCAAGTATGCAGACCTCCAGAAAGATGTTGTACTGACGGGTATGGATACCCGAATTGAACTCTGGAGTGCAGAGAAGTGGGATGTGGAGAATGACATGGATGATGAGGATATGGAAGCAGTTGCTGCCCATATGGCGAGTCTCGGTGTGAATATATAGGAGGACATTATGACGTTTCAGCATTATTCTGTATTACTGAATGAGACGATTGAACAATTAGATATAAAAGAGAATGGCATCTATGTAGATGGTACTTTAGGCGGAGGCGGTCATGCCAGTGCTGTTTTGCAGCGCCTGGGTGAGACAGGCCGTCTGATCGGTATCGACCAGGATGCAGCAGCAATAGAAGCAGCCGGAGAACGGCTGGCACCATTTGGCGACAAAGTGACCATTGTCCGCAGCAATTACAGTGCGATGCCTCAGGTTCTTGCAGATTTGGGCATTCATGGTGTGGATGGAATCGTACTCGATCTTGGCGTATCCTCTTATCAGCTGGACACTGTTGAGAGAGGATTTACTTACAGAGAAGATACCGTTCTTGATATGCGCATGGATCAGCGTCAGACGAAGACAGCCAGAGATATTGTGAATGATTATACAGAAACAGAATTGTTTCATATGATCAGAGATTATGGCGAAGATAAGTTTGCACGCAATATTGCCAAGCATATTGTTATGGCCAGAGAGAAGAAGCCAATCGAGACAACCGGGGAACTCAATGATATTATCCGGGCTGCTATCCCGGCGAAGGTCAGAGCCAAGGGTGGTCATCCATCCAAGAAGACTTATCAGGCAATCCGCATTGAATTGAATCATGAACTGGATGTTTTGAAGAATACGCTGGATCAGATGATCGATCTGCTGAATGATCATGGAAGAATATGTGTGATCACATTTCATTCACTTGAAGATAGAATTGTTAAGAACATTTTCAATACCAATGAACGGCCGTGTACATGCCCGCCGTCTTTTCCTGTATGTGTTTGCGGGAAGAAGTCAAAGGGCAGAGTGATTACCAGGAAACCGATACTTCCAAGTGAAGAAGAACTGGAAGTGAACAGTCGTTCAAAGAGCGCGAAGCTCAGAGTTTTTGAAAGAATCAGAGAATAAGAAAACGATCGGATGCGGCAGGCGCAGACGGTCCTGTTAATGAAGAAAGGGTGGCGTTGGATGGCAGAGAAGAGAGCAAACCAATCGATGGCTTATCGAAGAGAGCCCGAACGCTATTATATAGATGGAAATACAGCAAGAAGGCTGAATGAACAGCCTGAAACACCTAAAAGAAGAAATACAGCTGTACAGTCCGGACCGAAGCAACGGACTGTGCAGCATAAGAAGCGTGTATCGGTTTTTGATCTGAAGTATACACTGTTTCTTGTGACATCGGTAGGCATTACACTGGCTGCCTGTTTTATGTATTTACATTCCAGTTCTGTATTGAAGAAGAATGAACAGGCTGTGACAGCCCTTCAGAGTCAGCTGCAGACCGTCCAGGAACAGAATAATTCACTGAAGGAAAGCCTGAATAAGACCATTGATCTGGATGAGATTTACCAGATTGCAACCGGAAGGCTGGGAATGGTCTATGCCGGTGAAGATCAGGTGATTTATTATGACAGCAGCAATAATGATTATATACGACAGTATGAATCTATACCTGGCGGAAAATAAAATAGACATTAAATTTAGGTGATTAATAGATGGCGGATAAAAAAATACGGAAATTTTCAAAGACGAACAGAAGAAGACTGCTCGTTGTATTCTTGTTTGTGCTGATCTGCTTTGTGCTGCTGGTGGTCAGACTTGTGCAGATCAATGTAAAAAACGGTACAGATTACGAGAAGAATGTACTCTCGTTGCTCAACTATGATGGACAGACAATTCCCTATAAACGAGGGGATATTACAGACCGCAACAAAACCGTTCTTGCAACAAGTGAGAAAATCTACAATCTGGTGTTGGATCCGTATGTCATTACGCACAGCAATATCGATAAGGCTTCTGAATACGCCAAAGAAGTTCTGGAAGAATATTTTTCAATCAGCAAGGATGATGTGGATACCATCTTAACGCAGCAGCCGGACAGCCGGTATGTCGTTTTGAAGAGGAAAATGACATATGATGAGAAAAAGCCGTATGATGATTTCCTTGCTTCAGAGGATGAGAATGATGCGCAGAAGATCAAGGCTGTTTCATCGGGTATCTGGTTTGAAGAAAGCTATCAGAGAATCTATCCGTTTTCGACGCTGGCCTGTGATCTGATCGGTTTTACAGCTTCTGATAACAGCGGTCTCTGGGGAATTGAAAGCTATTACAATGATACATTGTCCGGAACCAATGGAAGAAAGTACGGTTATCTCACGGATAATGTGGATCTCCAGACCGTTACAGAGGAACCACATAACGGCAAGACAACTGTATCAACCATTGATATCAATATCCAGCGTATTGCAGAGAAATACATCAGTCAGTTCATGACAGAAACCGGGGCCAAAAACGTGGCTGCTATTGTTATGAATCCGAATAACGGAGAGGTTCTGGCTATGGCAAGCGCGCCGATATTTGATCTGAATAACCCGAGAGATCTGACAGTGGCCGGCTACACAGAGGATCAGCTGGCGGATATGACGGATGAGGAAATGTCGGATGCCCTTTATACGCTCTGGCGTAACTTCTGTGTGAATGATACCTATGAGCCGGGTTCAACCGTCAAGACAATGACGGTTTCCTATGCGCTGGATCAGGCGCTTGTAGGACCGAATGAACAATTCTACTGTGACGGTGGTCAGACCTACGAGAACGACGGTACTTTTGTTTCCTGCAACAGCGTGCATGGTGAATTAGATCTGACGGGCGGTATTACACATTCCTGCAATGATGTCATGATGCAGCTCAGCGACAGAATCGGCATCACTTCCTTTACGAAGATGCAGAAACTGTTTGGACTTGGGCAGTTGACAGGTATCGATCTTCCGGGAGAAGCAAGCTGTGCCGGTACGATTTATACAGCAGACAATATGGGACCTGTTGAAATGTGGACAAGTTCCTTTGGCCAGGGCTACAATGCGACGATGGTACAGGTTGTATCAGCCTTTTGCTCAATTGTTAATGGCGGTTATTATTATAAGCCGCATGTCGTATCTGAGATTACATCGGATAATGGCAATACGGTGCAGGTTTTTGATAAGACACTGATGCGGACAACTGTTTCAAAGACAACGTCCGAATGGATGAAGAATGCTCTGTATGAGACGGTAGAGAATGGTACAGGTAAAGCAGCACAGGTGGCCGGATACAAGATCGGCGGCAAGACAGGTACAGCAGAGAAGCTTCCTCGAGGCGGCAAAGAACGTCTTGTATCCTTTATTGGCGCAGCACCGATTGATGATCCTCAACTGGTTGTCTATGTTGTTGTCGATGAGGCTAATGCAGAGGATCAGGGTCAGAGTTCCTTTGCATCCACAATTGCAAGCAATATTTTCTCTGAGGCCTTACCATATCTGCAGATCTTCCCGACGGAAGAAGTGACAGAAACGGAGACAACCAATGATAACACCTCCGACGGTTCTTATGATGATCAGGCCGATGAAGGTGCGGATAATTCGGATAACGGCACATCGGATGATGATGAATAACAGCTGTTCTAATAGGAATAACGACAACATAATATAATAAAAAATAAAGCGGACGTATGTATGCATATTAAAATCTATCATAGACGAAAGATGCTCATAGTGGCCGCTTTTATTGTGGGTATCGGCCTGGTTTTGATGGGGCGGCTGGCTTATCTGATGATATTTCGGTCGGCGTACTATCAGAGCCAGGCCGATGCGCTGCATGAAAGGGAGCGAAGCATCAAGGCGGCACGGGGGCTGATTTATGACAGAAACCAAAGGGTTTTGGCGGACAACAAATCGGTTTGTACAATTTCTGTGATACACAATCAGATCAAAGAACCTGAAAAGGTTATCCGTGTTTTATCAGAAGTCTTGTCTCTGGATGAAGCAAAAGTACGGGCACGGGTCGAAAAAGTGTCGTCTATTGAACGTATTAAGGCCAATGTTGACAAAACGCTGGGGGACAAAATCCGTGAATATAAACTGGATGGGGTTATGGTGGATGAAGATTATACCCGTTATTACCCATACAAAACGCTGGCTTCCAAAGTGTTGGGTTTTACGGGCGGCGACAATCAGGGCATTATTGGATTAGAAGTTCAATATGATGCCTATTTGCAGGGAATAGAGGGGACAATTCTGACAACGACGGATGCAAGAGGTATTGAAGTAGAAAATACATCCGAGGGGCGGGTGGAACCGATTCCCGGAAGTGATCTTTATATCAGTCTGGATTATACAATCCAGAGCTATGTCCAGCAGGTTGCAAAAAGAATCATGGAACAGAAGGAAGCAAAATCTGTCTCTGTTATCTTAATGAATCCGAAAAACGGAGAAATTTTGGCCATGACCAATGAACCGGAATTCAATCTTAATACGCCTTATTTATTGCCTGAAAATGCCGAAACAGACGCTATACAGGATGCGCTGAACCAGATGTGGCGAAATGGCTGCCTGAACGATACCTATGAACCCGGATCAACCTTCAAGATCATTACCTCTACAGCTGCGCTGGAATCCCATGCGGTTTCACAAAATGACCGTTTTTACTGCCCGGGATATAAGATTGTCGATGACCGGCGGATACGATGTCACAAAATCAGCGGACATGGTTCTGAATCCTTTGTGGAAGGACTTATGAATTCGTGCAATCCTGTTTTTATCGAGACCGGTCTTAGAACCGGTGTTCAGGTGATGTATCAATATTTTGACAGGCTTGGACTTATGGAAAAGAGCGGCATTGATCTTCCGGGAGAGGCGGGTTCAATCATGCATCAGATTGACAATGTGGGGGATGTAGAACTTGCAACGATTTCCTTTGGACAGTCTTTTCAGATCACACCTATTCAAATGCTGCGGGCAGTTAGTGCTGTCATTAATGGCGGTAAACTGATCACACCGCATTTGGGGGTTCAGATTGTGGATGCCAACGGCAATATGATTCGACTGCACTACAATGAAAAAACACATGTCATTGGTTCCGAAGTCTCCGATACAATGAAGACATTGCTTGAAAAGGTTGTTTCAGAAGGTACAGGCAAAAAAAGCTTCATTGAGGGATATCGGATTGGCGGCAAAACGGCAACCAGCCAGAAATTGCCCAGAGGATCCGGCAAATATATTGCCTCCTTTATCGGTTTTGCCCCGGCGGATAACCCTGAAATCATAGGCATCGTTCTGATTGACGAGCCGACCGGTGCCTATTATGGAGGAACCGTTGCGGCGCCGGTCATGAGAGAGATTTTTGAGAATGTTCTGCCTTATTACCTGGGGCAATGGCCGGACATAGAAAGTGATTCGGGTGACGGCAATGAATAGAAAAAGATTTGTGGGTGACTGGGCGATGCTCGGCACGGTGTTCGGACTTATCCTGTTTGGGCTGCTGATGATTTACAGTGCCAGCAATTATACTGCCCGGCTGCATATGGGGAATGCTTTTTATTATGTTGAACGACAGGTTTTTACCGTACTTCTCGGGACAGCAGCAATGCTTCTGATGATGAAACTGGATTATCACCGATTGCTTAAAATGGCCCTGCCGCTGTATGGTCTTTCGCTTTTTCTGCTGGCGGCGGTTTTTGTTGTGGGGACAGCCAGCCATGGCCAAAAACGTTGGATTTATATTGGTTCCATTGGTTTTCAGCCGTCGGAATTTGCTAAATTTGTACTGATTATTTTCCTGGCATCCATCTGTGGAGCCGCCGGTAGCATGATGAAAAAATGGAAGGGCATACTGCTCGTGTTTTTATGGATGATGCCGGCGGCGGGAATGGTCATGGTGACAAATCTCAGCACGGGAATCATTATTATGGGAATTGCCTTCATTATCATTTTTACAGCCAGCAGGCAATGGCTGCCGTTTTTTGTGCTGATGGGATTAGGCGGTGGATTCATGGGGGTATTTTTGAAGCTTGCCTCATACCGGGTAGGAAGAATCGAGGCATGGCTGAATGTTGAAACGCATCCAAAAGGTTATCAGACAAGGCAGTCTTTGTATGCCATTGGTTCGGGCGGCCTTTTTGGCCGGGGCTATGGAAAAAGTATTCAAAAACTGGCTTATATACCGGAGGCACATAATGATATGATTTTTTCTGTTATATGCGAGGAATGGGGACTTCTTGGAGCAGGGATTATTGCAGCGCTGTTTATTTTTCTGATTTGGCGTTGTCTGATTACTGCTAATTCTGCATCGGATATACAGGGGGCGTTGCTGACGATGGGGGTAACGGCACATCTTGGGCTTCAGATGCTGATCAATATTGCCGTTGTAACGAACAGTATTCCTAATACCGGTATCCCGCTGCCGTTTATCAGTTATGGCGGAACTTCGCTGATATTTTTGATGTGTGAAATTGGAATTGTGCAAAACATTGCACAACAGGGAAAAACATACATATCATAAATTATGACGGGAAGTCACAAACCTGTAATCGTGGAGGCGAGATATGTCACATATAAAGATTCGTGGCGGGCACAGTCTACATGGCGAGATTGAAGTTCAGGGCGCCAAAAATGCTGCGCTGCCCATCATTGCTGCCTCTGTTTTGAATAACGGAACGGTTCATCTTCGCCGCTGCCCGCAGATAATGGATGTGCATCATATGCTGCGTATTCTTCAGCAGTCAGGTGCCCGGATTATGTGGGATGATGGAGATGTCTGGATAAAAACAGATCAGATGAATACAATTGCCGTTTCTTCTCTGGATGCCGGGAAAATGCGTTCATCGATCATCCTTTTGGGAGCGCTGCTGGGAAGAGGACAGGAAGTTACAATGCCTTATCCCGGCGGCTGTACTATAGGGGCCAGGCCTATAGACTGGCATATTGATGCGCTTCGCAAGATGAATGTGCAGATTAATCTGAAGGAAAATGAAATTGAATGCAAAACGACAGGGCTGAAGGGAAACAGGATTGAATTGCCGTATCCCAGTGTGGGAGTGACAGAAAATATTTTGCTGGCTGCCGTGCTTGCGGACGGTGTCACGGAAATTATCCATGCTGCAATGGAACCTGAAATTGCAGATCTGTGTCGTTTTCTGAAAAACTCCGGAGCGTGTATAGAAGGAGAAGGCACAGAGAGGATACGGATCAAAGGAGTAAAAAAACTTCACGATACAGAGTACACGATCATGGCTGATCGAATTGCTGCGGGTACCTACATGGCTGCTGCCGCCGCTGTTGGCGGAGAGATTGTTTTGAAGGGAATTCATATTGAAAATGTGCGTGCTGTTGCAGATGTGCTGGCAGAATCAGGATGTGGCTTGATTATTTACAAAGAAAGTATTAAAATAATAGCACCGTCTATGCTCTTGGCTGTTAAAGAAATTGCAACAGAACCATATCCGGGATTTCCGACGGATATGCAGTCTCAGATGCTGGCATGTCTGTGTCAGGCTCAAGGGGACAGCACCGTGACGGAGCATATATTTGAGAATCGATACAAAGTCGTTCCGGAACTGATAAGAATGGGTGGTAATATTACCGTTGATCAGCGAAGGGCAGTCATTCATGGCCCTTGCCGGATGCATGGTGAAACGGTGAAGGCGAAAGAACTGCGGGGTGGGGCGGCCCTTGTCATCGCAGGTCTTGCGGCAGAGGGAGAGACGGTGATTCACGGAAGTGAGCATATTGAACGTGGCTATCAGGATATATGCAGGGATCTTGGGCAAGTAGGCGCTGAGATTTGCTGTATAACTGATCATACAGAACGAAGATGGGAGGATAATTGATTGACAGATACAGACAGAGAGATGGAAGAACGTCAGAGAAGGAAGCGTCCCGGCAAACAAAAGAAGAAAAAGAAAAGCATGAAGGGGTGGCTGGTTTTACTTGTCGTTGTCGGTCTTATTCTGGCGGTGGTGTTTGGCTGCAGGATTAAGACCATCCGGATTACAGGGAACGAACGAGTCAGTGACGAGACAATCCAGACATTGATCCAATATGATAAATGTCAGAATAATTCATTGCTTTTGTGGCTGCTTAACCGCAAAATTGATATATCCTCTGAACCGCTGCTGAACAGCATTCATGTACAGCTCAGAAATCCACAGACAATTGTTGTGCAGGTGAATGAGGAAAAACTGTCGGGATATGTTCAGTCAGGAGATGAATACATATACGTCAACGACAGCGGCAAAATTGTTCTGAAACAGACAGAGAAGCTTCAGGATGTCCTTCTTTTAAGCGATATAACGGCTGATACAGCGGAAGTAGGTGAACAGTTGGTGTCTGATGATACCGGTGCTTTTGCGGATTTTCTGGATATTGCAGCTATTCTTCGAAATGAAGCGATTACTGCAGATAGCCTTGGCAGGTCGGATGATGGCGGCTATTATATTGTCATGGGCAAGGTTAAGGTTCTTCTCGGCAAAGATATATATATGGAAGAAAAGATTTCCGAACTGAATGATCTGCTTCCGAAACTAAAAGGTTTGTCCGGGACACTGCATCTTGAGGAGTACGATTCGACAAAAGATTCAATTATTTTTACAAAAGATTCATAAATAAAGGTTGATATTTTTAAGAAAAAATAATATTATATAATGGTATGGTACGATAAAAGGTAAAATATGAAGGAGGAAGAACCTTGCTTGAGATAAAACCAAATGAAAATGAAGCAGCAGCAAAAATTCTTGTAATTGGTGTTGGCGGTGCAGGTAACAATGCTGTCAACCGAATGGTAGATGAAAATATTCTCGGTGTTGAATTCATCGGTGTTAATACAGACCGTCAGGCACTGCAGTTATGTAAGGCACCACAGTTAGTACAGATCGGTGAGAAACTGACAAAGGGTCTTGGTGCCGGAGCAAAGCCTGAAGTAGGTGCAAAGGCGGCAGAAGAGAGTATGGACGAGCTCACAGAGTTGATCAAAGGCGCTGATATGGTATTCGTTACCTGTGGTATGGGCGGCGGTACAGGTACAGGTGCAGCACCTGTTGTTGCTGGTATTGCCAAAGAACTCGGATGTCTGACAGTCGGTGTTGTTACAAAGCCTTTCAGATTTGAGGCAAGACAGCGTATGAACAATGCGATCCAGGGTATTGAAAGACTGAAACAGAATGTTGATACACTGATCGTTATCCCTAATGACAAGCTGCTTGAGATTGTTGACAGAAGAACATCTATGCCTGAAGCGCTGAAGAAGGCAGATGAAGTATTACAGCAGGGCGTTCAGGGTATCACTGACCTGATCAATGTTCCTGGTCTGATCAACCTTGACTTTGCAGATATTTCAACTGTTATGAAAGACAAGGGAATTGCCCATATCGGTATTGGTGAAGGCCATGGTGATGATAAAGCCCTTGAAGCTGTTAAGCAGGCAATCACAAGTCCTCTGCTTGAGACAACAATTGAAGGTGCAACAGATATCATTATCAATATTTCCGGTGATATCGGTCTGATCGAAGCCAATGAAGCAGCTATGTATGTTGAAGAGCTGGCAGGTGAGTCTGCGAATATTATCTTCGGTGCAATGTATGATGATTCTAACCCAGATTCAGCAACAATCACTGTTATTGCAACAGGTCTTGAAGAAGAGAAGAAAGTGGAGGCATCACCACAGAAACCTGGTTATGCAAAGAAACCGCTTTACCAGACAAGCGTTGGCAGTAATACATACAAAGCGCCGACAGGAAGTCCTGTACCACCTTCATTTGTTCAGCAGAATCAGCCTGCGAAGAAACCTGCAGGTACAACAGGCAACATTCAGATTCCAAGCTTCTTACAGAAGAAATAATGAATTGAATATTTGAATTTTAAGGCACATCCGTCAGGGTGTGCCTTTTTTATGTAATAGGAAATTCCGAGGAATTCCCTATTACATAAAAAGGCACTAACGTGCCTGTGATGCGCACTCGCGCGAAGATGTAGATTGTCGCAAGCGACCGCGCTCGGCGCGAGAATGTGCCAAAGCACATTCTTTTTTAGATTTTAAAATTTGAGCATTCTTTTTGGCATCACAAAACTATGGTGGGATGAATCCGGCAGTTTTAGTCGAAATATTTCAGATGATACGGCCCTGTTTTGACAAATTATTTATGGGACATACGCTATAATAAACCCGTACCAAAAATCAGGAGGAAAGAAATATTTTAAACCGGACTGCCACCTGGGATGAAATATATAGGTACAATGATCTCCTGCAATTCCATTATACGCATTTCATGAATCATCACTTGGCAGGAAACTTGCGTCAACGATGCAGGCGACTTTGCCGTCATAAGCGGAAGACTCTTTACCGTGTACAAATCAAATTGGGACTAAAAACAATAGAAACCATCGGGCTTTATGATACGGGGAACTGTTTGTATGAACCCATCAGAAGAAAGCCGGTCAGTATTATTGGGAAAGAACTGGCTGTACGTCTCTTTGAGGGAGAAAAGGAATGGGGTACACGGTTTCGATTGATCCCATACAGCAGTATTGGTGTTGAAAACGGCCTGCTGAGGGGATTTGTTGCGGATGAATTGATTGTATTCGAGGGCCGGTATTTTTTTCAAACGACGTATCCGGTACTGGCTGTAGCAAAACAGCCTTTTGGTAAAACGGATGGCTATGAGATCATCTTGCATCCGAATATGGTCTGAGCGCATCAGATAGGGAAAATCATCATAAATCAGGAGGTAATAACGTGATGCGGACAATCAATTATGCGGGATATCGTATGGTGCGGGGATTCAGAAGCATTATTTATAAATCAAACGGGGAGATTCATTATATCAGCGGGACGGATGTACTTCCTGTACCGTTAGAGGGCGAGGAGGAGAAAAAAGCAATTGCCATGCTGGCAACAGAGGCAGAAAGAGAGCGCGGACGCAATATTCTGATTGAACATAATCTGCGGCTGGTTGTTTATATTGCAAGAAAATTTGATAATACCGGTGCAGGAATGGAAGATTTGATTTCTATCGGTACTATCGGGCTGATCAAAGCCATTAACTCTTATAATCCCGATAAAAATATCAAGCTGGCTACTTATGCGTCAAGATGTATTGAAAATGAAATATTGATGTATCTGCGGCGCAGCAGCAAACTGAAAATGGAGGTATCCATTGATGAACCGCTGAATGTAGACTGGGACGGCAATGAATTGCTTTTGTCTGATATTCTGGGAACGGATGAAAATGTGATCTACAATAAAATGGAGGAGGAAGTTAATTATCATCTGCTGTATAAAGCTCTGGCAAAACTGTCACCGAGAGAAAAGACAATCATTCAGCTTCGATTTGGTATACGAACGGCTGACGGTGAAGAAAAAACCCAGAAGGAAGTAGCTGATTTTCTCGGTATCTCCCAATCCTATATCTCAAGACTGGAGAAAAAGATCATCGGACGCCTGAAAAAAGATATTGTCCGTATGGAAGGAGCCTGAGGCCAGAAAAGGATTGTAGCTGCTGGACGTTTTGGCGGCTGCATCTAAAATGCATCCAAAGTGTTGAAAGGATTGAATTGATCGAATAAATCATGTAAAATGATAAAAAAGGCCAATCAATATGGAGGAAATACGGATGCAGTCTGTAAATTTACAAAAGGCAAATGCTGTAATGACGGAAGTTAAAAAGGCGGTTATCGGAAAAGACACCTGTATTTTGAAAGTTATGGCGGCGATGATTGCCGGCGGGCATATTTTACTGGATGATATACCTGGAGTTGGAAAGACCACCATGGCACTGGCTTTTTCAAAGGCCATGGATTTAAAGCAGAATCGTGTTCAGTTTACACCGGATATTCTTCCGGCAGATATTGTAGGATTTTCTATGTATGAGAAAAACAGCGGAAAATTTGTCTATCAGCCGGGAGCTATTATGTGCAATTTATTTCTTGCGGATGAAATTAACCGTACGTCGCCGAAAACCCAATCGGCGCTTCTGGAAGTCATGGAGGAGGGCAGTGTGACGGTGGATGGCATCACCAAACCGGTACCGAATCCTTTTATTGTACTGGCCACCCAGAATCCGGTGGGAAGCGCCGGTACGCAGATGCTGCCGGAATCCCAGGTGGACCGCTTTATGATTTGTCTGACCATGGGATACCCGAATCCTGAAGATGAGATTGCGATTTTGAAGGGTAAATCTGCAGGAGACCCGTTAAATGATGTGATGAAAGTCATGGATGCGGCATCTCTTTTGGAGGCGCGCCGTGAGGCGGAGCAGATTTATGTGCATAATGCCATTTATAAATATATGGTGCGGCTGGTGAATCGGACGAGAAATAACGACATGATCGAGCTGGGCATAAGCCCGAGAGGAACAGTGGCGCTGGCGGCTATGGCAAAAAGCTGTGCCTGGCTTCGAGGAAGAAAATTTGTCTATCCGGATGATGTGGCGGATATTTTTTATGATGTGGCGATTCATCGTATCCGTCTGAATGCCAAAGCAAGAATTAATCATGTAACGGCAGAGGGATTGATCGAACAGATTATCAATGAAACAGAACGGCCCACCGTCCGGAGAAAGAATGTATGATGATACGATGGATGATTTATCTCGGACTGCTGATATTTGCGGCTTATGAGTCTGTTGTTTTTGAGGATGCTGCAGTGACCATGTTTTTTGTGGCGGCATTGCTGCTTTTTGTACTGTTATTTCTGCTGTTGTTGATACAGCGACAGATATTGAAAGTCTCCATGAAAATCCCTGTTCCGGCGGCAGAGAAGAATAAAGGTGTTCAACTTCTTTTCAGATTGGAGAACAGCTTGCCGTTTTTAATCGGGAGTATTCATGCGGAAATTATTTGCTTATCCCATTTTACAGGAAAGAAAGAGAAGTATGCCGTAAGTTTTGACAACGGCCGAAAACAGGGGACGGCAGTGACTGCAGTATGTCAGATTTTCGGTGACAACTGCGGTAAGATGCATGTGTTTGCAGGCAGGATTCAGATTTGGGATATTTTTCATTTATTCTGTCTGACGAAAAAAGTCAATTTGACGGGAGAAATAACTATTTTACCGCAGATTTATGATACAGCAGCTGCAATTTCGGAGGGAGTACGGCACTTTGCAGGAGAGACTGAGGAGGACGAACCGGAGGCTGCCGGTCATGATGCTACTCAGACTTATCAAATTCGTCCTTATCGTCCGGGGGACAGACTTCAGACGGTTCACTGGAAATTGACAGCGCGAAATGATGAACTCTATGTGCGGGAAGCCGGTGAACCGATCTGTCTTGCAGTGGGCATTTTTATAGATTTTTATGCGGCATCTAAAGCAGAAAAGCAGCATATGGCAGCTTTGATTGAGGCGGTATTGTCTGTTTCGAATGCTTTACTGGAGCAAAATTGCCGGCATTTTATTGTCTGGTATGATTTGGAGGGCAGACATCTTTGCAAACAGCGTATCAGCAAAAT
>Ga0129311_1000611_pt1 | contig 29903 bp, 23 predicted proteins | sample Go1ome_FD_94435 | JGI IMG/M metagenome (GOLD analysis project Ga0129311, IMG submission 94435) | Western lowland gorrila individual fecal microbial communities from Wisconsin, USA - Go1022B metagenome | ecosystem: Host-associated > Mammals > Digestive system > Large intestine > Fecal | place...
GTAGCTTCGCATATGCGTTGAGGTCGTGCCTGGCTGTGTGAGCCAGTGGCATCTGTCGAGCTTGACAGGTGCTTTTTTATTTATTACGAAAGAGGTGATTCTTATGCCGATATTATATTCCTACACTCCTGAAGAAGTTGAAAAATTTAAGGCTAAATTAAAACATGCTGAAGAAAGAGCTGCGTTTTTCGAACAAGCTTACAAACAAGAGCAAGCGAAAAACGCTAAGCTGCAGCAACAGCAAAAAGCAGATTAACTTGCTCATTATTTAGGCTGTAAATCTCTCACATCGCCTTGCATATTGCTCATTACAAGGCGCTTTAAAATTATATCTGTTTAAGCTCGTAATTGCTCGCTAACTCAAAATAGCCTGCTTTTACGAGCTTTTCTTTTGGCTGACCTATTTAGAGTGCCGTGTTTCATACATCTGAGCGCATAGTAGACTTTCATCACTTGCTTACAACCTATGTTAGGTAAAAAAAGAGTCGGCATTTTCATACCAACTCTACTAATTTTATCTTTATTATTAATAATCTATATGTCTACTACAACCAGTCCTGTTTTTTACTTCTGGTTTATTCCTATAATCTAAAGGTCTTTTCCTTCATGTACTTGACTGAAGCCGTTCTTGATTTGCTCTATACTTCTATCAAGTTTAGCAAGGTATTCTGCATTGCGGACATTTTTCATAAGCTGATTATAATTATCAAAGCTCATAATAACAATGCTCTTTGATTTTTTACGAGTAACAATAATAGTTTGATTATTATCACTTGCTTCTTCACAATAATCTTTTAAATTGTTTTTGAGAGTAGAGTAGTTTATAGCTAACATAGTTATAGGCCCCCTTTGCTTCAAGAATGTAAGGCAAAATCAGTGAATTTGTTCATATATACCAACACGCTATATTTACCAAACTCACCAATGCCCACAATATCTATACTTTACGTAGTGTAGCTCTTCCAATAATAGCTTGTTTAACAACGGAGTGCATGCAAGTATCGTAAGCCCTTCATTGTACCATGGCAAGGTTTTTCTATAATCAGCCAAAATCTCTTCAGCCTCTGAATAGGTAAACCGTCTCACAATATCCTCTTTTTCAATTCTTATCAACAAATGCAAGAGGACATTATGGACTAAAGTCTTGTCGAAGACAACATTCATGCGAGCTAGTATAAATATCACAACAGAATCTAAAACCAACAGCTTATACAACAAATTAATATCAGTATAAATCTGCATTTTTACTGGGAGTATGAATAAAGCTAAGCTTATCAAAAATAAAACGATATCGTATATTTTTTCTAGCTTTCTTTTTCTCCAAAAAATGCCATAGCCCGATTTGTTAATACAAATGTACGATGAAAATGTTATTTTTAGCTCAAAATAGCGAATTGCCAATAAACATCCTGTCAATCCTTCAGCAAATAAAAGCGTCATTAATACCGATTCAACCATCTCATCCCCTCCTTGCCTTTATTATAGCAGAGCATGATACATCAGTCTATTGTATATATATTATAGAGCAATATAAACAGCCATAACTTTAATTATAAACATGATAACAATTAGTGTTATAACATTAATTATCAACATAACTATAGTTAGTATTATAACTTGAATTATTAATATACCTGTAGTTAACTTTATAACTTCAATTATTAATATAACTATAGTTAGAATACTAACATAGATAACTTTAATAACTATACACTTGCTAAGGTTAGATTTCCCAGCCAGCATTTTTTTTACTTTTACTATTCAAGTTCACGGTCATTTTGTTTTGTTTTATATTTTCTCTGCCTGCATTAATGATATTACGTAACAGACTATTTATATCATTCCTTGCGTCAAATATGGCTGATGCTCCATTGCCAAGTTCTGGAGCCCGATATTTAGATTTCATTCTGTAATGCAGGTGGGGGTTTATCTTTCTGCCAACTTCGATGATTTCCTTTCGTAATTCCTTGTATTCGCTATTTAGTTTGAGCAGATTTAATTTTTGATTTTCCATGTCTTTATTTTGTTCAAGCATTTCTTTTATTAATTTTTTATACCATTTATCACCTGCTTCGGAACTGATGAAGCTGCGTATTTCTACATCTTGTTTTTCATAATCAGCTTTCAGAATTCTGTAAGCTCGTCCTTTTTCATTATACTCTGCTCGTATATTATTGGGCATAGATTCTTTGGGACCGTATAGGCTTAAGATTTCTTTTAGTCTAGTTTTAAGGCTGATTACTGCTTCACATTCTTTTTGCAATTTTTCAAATCTGCCGTTGGTCATAATATTAAGTACCTTACTTGGCATTTGATCAATCGGAGTTATTGTTTTTTCAATTCTTATAATTGCAGATTCGTTATATTTTATTTGGTTATTAACTGATCCAAGTATTTTTACAAAATCTTTCCTGATAATTTCACCAGAAGTACTAAGCTCTGCTAATCGTTTTTCGGCATATTCTTTTTCCTTGCGCTCTAATTCAATTTGTTTTTTGTGTTTTAATTCAGCAGCTTTACGTGCCTTTTGAATTTTGTCTACAATTACGCCAAAAGCCTTGGCACTCATTTGATAAATTTTGTTCAAGGTATTATCGATATTTTCTTGATCGTAACCATTTTCCTCGATAATTTTTTTGGTTTTATATGCGAGAGCAGGTCCAAGATGCTCCTGGGGTTCGCGATCAAAAAAATCGGCGAGATCATTATCTCCTGCTGCAGCTGCTATATCACGTTGCGCTTTTAAAGTTTTGCAGGATACAACTTTGTCTATTCCATGCGATTTATACTCAGCATTAATCATATCCTCCCAAGATTGACGGATTTTCTTTATGATATCGCGTGCATCGCCAGATGTAAACCGCTCATCTTTTTTGTATCCACCTTTTTCGGTTTTTTTGCTATTAAAACGCTTGAAAAATTTAGATGGTGATTTAGCTTTTTCCATTCCATCGTCCACAGTTCGTTCACAAAACATTATATGTGCATGGATTTGTTCTTCATCATCATCGAACGTAGCAGGTTTACTGTGGATAGCATATGCCCATACTTTGTTATTTCCAATATGCTTACCAACAAAATCATTTACCAATTTTTGATTTTCCTCGTGCGTTAGCTCATTTGGTAGTGCTATCTCAAATTCTGAGTATGCTCTGCCATTAGTGCGCTCGTACTTATCTGCGTGCGCAAAAAAATCAGACGCAGACATAGACCAATGTGGGAGATTGGCGTTTTTATAAACGAGTTCTTCCGCACGCCGCCCACTACTAAAGCGTCCCTCGCGCAGTATATAGTCTGCGTGTTGCTTTGCAGTTCCAGTTTTCCCATTTTTAAGGCTTAAATGATATGTTGCCATTATGCTTTCCTCCTGAAAATACAAAAAATCCTTAAGCAATTCCTGCAGATATGATCTGCAATTGATGAGGGACCAATGGTCCTCATCCTCCTTGCTTAAGGATTATGTTTCATTTTATTTTTTTAGCTTTCTTACACGGGTTTCCACCAAGGCTCTGCCTTGGTACGAGAAACCCATAAGTGCGCCTAACGCTACGCGTAGGAAGAGAACGTAAAAATCGTTACTCCCTTATTTTATTTTAGCACAGTCGTTTGCCACGTTAAAGGGCTTTTTATGATATCGTTGCACAAAAAAGTCCTAGCTTTTTAATAGCCAGGACTCAACTTTAAAGCTATTATTAATTTATATCATCCTTTGCAAAAAGTCTCTAAAGTAATCTGGCCCGGTTTCCCATAATCCAGTCTCAAAATCATATAGGGCTGCATAAGCATTAGAATTTATAATTTTGTTTCTAGCTTCTTGCAATGTAATCCCTTCTTCATCAGCCATATCCATAATAGCATCCGTCAAAATCAAATCGGCGCAAAACCTTTTTTGTTCGGTAATTTTATCATTAACAGTTTCTTGTTTATTACAAATTTCACCTCCAAGCTTAATACATTTCACTTTTAACATCTCCCAAATATCGTTAACAGCACACTCGTCACCATTTAACCTTAACATATCATACGTGGCTTCAATATACTTCCATACACCATACGTCTCAAACAATTTATTAGTATCAGCAGACGAAACTTGCAATTTTTCGCAGAACATTCTAAAGATACGTACTTCAAAAAAGATAAGTTCATTTAACATGATTGCGTTCCTCCTTAATACTTATTGTAGCTCACACACTAAAAAACAACAACACATTCAGCTATGCTATATTGATTTTATTAATACTGCTTTTGGTTAATTCATCTATTTTATCGTACCGGTACTTTATAGGTAACAATATTTTCCAACGATAGCGCTCGCGTCGTAAGATAATATTTACCTACGCCATTAGTCCATTGCATTTCTATTGTTGTGGTAATCCATTGTCTGTCTAGTAAAACTTCAAAAACACTACCACAATGCAATTCTCGTTCGTATTCTTCTCCTTTAATCACGTATCTATCAGTTCGACGATTGTATACTAATTGTTTCATATTAAACTGTACTCCTTCCTAAAATTGACTTTATAAATTGTACCTTATTTAGTCGTACCAAAATATTTCCTCATGTAGAGAATGTTGTTTTTACACGCTTTCAAACTAATGGGTGTCAATATTGTATGCTTATGGTCTGATTATTGGCATTAACACTTGCATATGTTTTTTGCAGTGATTAATTAATGGCTGATATATATTAGTATGATAGTAGGGGACGGAAAATTGCCTTGTTGGACTGAGTAGGAAACAGACACTGCTCCCTGCCGCAGCCTGAAAAAACAGGTTACGACAGGGTAATGCATGATTGTTTTTTGCCCCGCCGTCGTCGTGAGGTATCCATCCACCCATCTCCTGCATATGAGTTACATCAATCAGCTAAAATCAGTCCTAGCCGTCCGTAACCTACCCCGACGTAATGTCGCCTGATTACCATACCGCGCCGTTGTTTATGGCCGCGCACACCACTAAACGATCCTGGCAGGAGAGGTATGCCAGTCTGTCCGCTTGTCCAGGCGTCAGATCGTTGCGGTTGCTTGGGCGGTGTCCGCTACACCGGCGTTTTTTTTCGTGTCGCTTCGGCGGCGACCGCAGTGTTATTCCGTTAACCACTACAGCAAGCAGATGATATAGCCTCTTGCCTATTATGGGTGTATAGGATATAATATAGATGGGTAATATAGATAGGCGTTTGAGTAGTACTCTGCTTGAGCGCTTATTTTATTTTTGGGGACGACTACATTTTGAGTACAATTTGACTCCGTTTCTCCAAAAACTGGATAAACTGGGGATAAAAAAGATAAAAATTACAAACAAAAAGCACTATTTCATTAACTGATGAAGCTAATGAAACAGTGCGCAAAAAGAAGTTAAATAATCTCGCTGCTACGCTAGTAGCACAATAGATTGTTGATTCGTCTGCAATCCAACTCCCGATACACTTAGGTGTGTCGGGAGTTTTTTGATTTTAAAAAGCTTTTTAGATAGTATACCTGTATCTAAATTTCAAATTTACCAGCATTTTGTGATATAATTATATCAAGTCTTAAAATAGCAAACGAATTGAGGTATAAAAAATGCAACGTAATCCATATAGTGCCGGGGCGGTAAAGTTTAGCTTTTGGTTCCAGGAGTTCCGCAAGGCTGTTTTTATGCTTGCTGATGGAGCAAGCCTTGCCGAGATTAAGAAGCTTAGCCAAGAAACTAATATTTTTGCTGCATCATCACCGGAAAGAGCAAAGCTGATTATGAGTAATGTAGCAAAGCGTATTGAGGCTTTAGATCCTTCGTTTGTACCACTGTTTGTGCGTAGTGATGTTGTGGGGCAGAAGCTGCTTTGTCTGATAGCTTGTATGTGTACAGATACTCTGTTTTTCGATTTTGTTAATGATGTTATTCGTGTAAAACTGGCATTAGGATTAAATGAGTACGGTGATAGCGATGCCAGAAAATTTTGGGATGACAAGCAGATACAAAGCGATAAGGTTGCTAATTTAACGGAGGCAACAAGAAAGCGTTTGCTAAGCACCTACAAGCAATATTTATATAATGCTGGAATTACAGATGGCAATGTGGGATCGAGAAAAATTATTGTTCCCATCATCTCTGCTGATATTGTTGCATGGCTGCGTGAGCATGATTTGCAGCCGGCTTTGGCAGCGCTGACAGGTGAATGATATGAAAAAAACATTTGAACAAAGAGTTGATGAGCTTGAAAAGATTATGGAGAATCAATCTTTCTGGCTGCGTGATGGCAGGGCGAACGAGGTTAACTACTGGGTATTTGATTATCCTGCCAGCAAGGAGCTGGCGATGCGCGAGGTTGTTAAGCGTTTGGTAAAGCGCAGTGAGCAAAGCTATCGCGAGTATCAACTTGTGGAGTATGATATTTACGACTACATAATTGATACGCTTCAAAAAGAAGGCTATCTTGAAGCGACGTATATGCTGGAAGAATCTGCAGGTATGCATGTTGTAATAGATTCAGTGTTTGAACTCCTGCAGTTTAATGAGCGAGATAATTGGTTTATTAAGCATATTCAAGAGCATACGCCAGATAATGCTATTGTGCTGCTAACTGGAATTGGGAAGGTTTATCCTCTTTTGCGATCGCATAAGATTTTAAATAACCTTAGTATGGCATTTCGCAAGGTTCCTGTAATTCTGTTTTTCCCAGGCGTGTACGATGAACAAGAGTTACGGCTGTTTGATGAACTTAAGGATGATAATTATTATAGGGCTTTCCGTTTGGTTAGGTAAGCAAGGGGGTACTAAAAGATATGTTGATTAAAGATATGTTCCGCAAGCCTATTGACCGTAATATTCAAGGTGTCATTGTTGTTGGCGAGGATGGCTTGAATGACGAGAAGAATGAGCTGGAAGAATACGTTGTTACGCGTGAGCTGCAACGCCATTTCAAGGAATTCTATGAGAATTACAAGCAGGGTATTATCGGCAAAACGAGAAAAAATGGTGTTTGGATTTCCGGCTTTTTTGGCAGCGGTAAATCGCACTTTTTGAAAATGTTATCTTATCTTCTGGAAAACAAGCTGGTTTCCGGCAAGAAAACCTTAGATTATTTTAAAGAAGATAATAAGATTCAGGATGCTATGGTGATGGCTGATATACAGCTTGCTGTTGACACGCCGACAAAGGTTATTCTTTTTAACATTGACTCGAAAAGTGAGCAAACCTCCAAGCAGAGTAAAGATGCTATTGTTAATGTTTTCCTCAAGGTTTTTAATGATATGCTGGGCTTTTATGGTGCTCGTCCGGCGATTGCCGACTTGGAAAGGGCTTTGACGGAGGATGGCTGTTATGCAGCTTTTGAAGATGCTTTTTTTGCTGTCAGCGGTCATGCCTGGAAGGAATACAGACATAGATTTAACTATGAGCTGATGCATGTGGCGCAAGCATTAGTTGATATTCAGTATCAGAATATGTCTATGGATGCGGCTACAGCCTTGTGCAAGCAGATTATGCTTACTCCCTATCAGATAAGTATCGAAGATTTTGCACGCATGGTACGAGCATGGTGCGATAAGATGGGCAATAATCAGCATATTATCTTTTGTGTCGATGAAGTAGGGCAGTATATTGGCGATGACTCGCAAATGATGCTCAACCTGCAGACGATGCGCGAGGAATTGGGTAAGGAATGTCAGGGACGTGCCTGGGTAATTGTTACCAGTCAGCAGGATGTTGACTCTATTATGGAGATGACAGCGCGCAAGGGTACGGACTTTTCTAAGATTCAAGGTCGCTTCGATACTCGTCTGTCCTTGTCTTCCGCCAACGTAGATGAGGTTATCAAAAAGCGTCTGCTGGATAAAACGGAACCTGCAGAGCAGACATTGCGCCTACTTTATGATGAAAAAAAGGTAAGCATAAAGAACAAGATTAAATTTGACAAAACACCTGAGATGAAGCTTTATGAAAGCAGAGAGAACTTTGCTGAAATCTATCCCTTTATCCCGTATCAATTTAATCTTTTGGGTAAGGTTCTGAACTCTATCCGTACTCATGGTGCTTCAGGTAAGCATTTATCTGAGGGCGAGCGCTCCATGCTGGCGCTGTTCAAGAAGGCTGCAGAACGCTTGCAGAATAAAAACGATGGTGCTTTGGTGCCTTTTTATATGTTTTACGATGCATTGGAAAACTTCCTTGATTCAGTGCACAGTCGTGTAATTTCTCAGGCCTTAGATAATAAGAATATTAATCCTGATGGCAAAGAAGATTGTTTTGCTGTAAACGTGCTCAAGGTACTCTTCCTTGTAAAGTACGTTAAAGAGTTTCCGGCAACCACTATTCCTAATATTACCAGTCTGATGGTAGATAATGTTGATGAAGATACTTATGAGCTGCAGCAGCGTGTAGAAGCCGCTTTGAAGGTTCTTGTTAAAGAAACTCTGGTGCAGGAGCATAGCGGTAACTATGTTTTCCTGACAGAGGAAGAGCAGGAAATAGGTCGCGAGATTGAAAGGCAGGAAGTAGAAACAGGTGAGATTCAGAATAAGATTTCTGATTTGATTTTTAATGATCTGTATGCTGAGGCCAAATATAAATATAATGCCTTTAATGGTCGATATACCTTCTGGTTTAATCAGTTGGTTGACAACAGACCGCATAAAAATAATCAGAACTATGATATCGGTGTGCATATTCTTACTCCGTATTTTACGGATTATGATGAGCATACGCTCAATGCTATGTCTGGTGAAGGCAAGCAGGTGTTAGTAGTATTGTCGGCCTTTGGCTCTTGTATTTCGGAAATTAACCGTTATTTAAAAATAGAAAAGTATTTGCAGCATAATCCCTTAGGCAAGGGTGATCGTTTCGAGCCGATTAAAGCAGCTAAGTCAAATGAGTTGCGTGAGCGCATGGCTAATGCACGCCTGTATTTGCAGGAGAGCCTGCGTGATGCTGATATCTATGTTAACGGCTCCAAGGCGCAGATTAGCAGTAAGGATATTACTGTGCGTATAAATGAGGCTTTGGGTAAGCTGGTGGATACAGTGTATTTCAAGCTGAAATATATTGATACAGCGATGGGAGCTGCTAATGTTCTTGGTATGCTGCGCAACGATAAGCAGGGAACAATAGCTTTGGGTGAGGCTGCTATTCCGAATCATCTGGCGCTGGATGATGCGAAAAGGTACATCGAAAACAATACCAGAATGCATAACAAGATTTCCTTGAAGACAATCAAGGATTACTTTACCAAGGCTCCTTATGGTTTTATCAATGATGACGTTGAGTGGATAGTTGCCAAGCTGTTTAAAGACGGTGACTTAGGAATTTACTACCAGCAGCAGAATGTAACTTTGCTGAACCACACTGCAGAACAGATTACGGAGCTGCTGACGAAGAAAGGCTTCGTGGAAAAGGTTATGATTGACCTGAAGCCTGTCGTGCCGAAGAGCAAGCTAAAGACGGCAAAGGATGTGGCGAAGGAGTTGTTTGGCTATACAGTTATTTCCGATGATGCTGACAGGATTATGAGTGAAATCCAAAAGGAAACAAGCAGATTATTAACCCGTTTCCGTGAGCTGAAGAGCGTATATTATGATAAGGCTGCTTATCCTGGCAAGGAAATCGTACAGAACGGTATTTCTACTTTGTATGAGCTTAGCAGACAAGATAACACGCTGGATTTCTTTAATCATGTTGCAGATAATGAAGACGAGCTGGAGGAGCTTGGTAGCGATTATGCTCCTGTAAAAGAGTTCTTTGAGGGCGAGCAGAAGAAAATTTTTGAAGATGCCTTGAAAAAGCTGAGTATATATGACGACAGCAGGGTGTATATTGTTGATAGTGATTTAGAAAGCATTGTTAAGCAGATGCAGAACATTGTCAGTGTTAAAGCTCCTTATAGTATGATTCGCCAACTGCCTGATTTGCTCAGCAAGTTTGATGATAAGTATCTTGCTGTCCTGGAGGAAAAAACAGAACCTGTACGTAAAGCTGTTTTAGATAACAAGAGTCAGGTTATGGATTATCTTGCCGGTAAGCCGTATGCAAAAGTAAAAGAAGCTCTTTACGCAAATGAATTCCAAAGACTTTTGGATAAGGCTGAGAGCAGTAATGATGTTTCTAAATTATGCAGCTTGAGCAATCAATCTGATGCTTTGAAGGAACGATTGTTTAAGGAAATGCATGAGCTGGATGAAAAATATGCGCCTAAACCTGAACCACCTCAGTCAACACCTAACCCTAATCCTACTCCAAAGCCGCCTGAACCGAAGAAAGAGGTCGTTAATACATTCTTGAAGCATGTTGTACATACTACATCATGGCATATTGAATCTGAGGCTGACATAGACAAGTATTGTGAGCAGTTAAAGAGACAATTAAAAGAAAATATGCGCGAAGGTTTGATTTACAACATTAAATTCTAACAGAAAAGCTCCTGCTTCCGTTGGTGGAGGCAGGAGCTTTTGTAATAGGCACAGCTTTTTTCTTTACTATCTTTTGAAGCGCTAGCTGTAGCAAAATGCCTTATGTGGTATAATATGTATATAATTTTAATCAAAAAATCTATATAAAGGATGATAACACATGGACAAGACAGCAATAAAAAATTATGCAATCTGGGCAAGAACAAAGCTCATCGAGGATATAAAATACAAGGCAAGCCTGCTGGGTATTACGGAAAAGATGATTGCAGACGCTTTGCCGCAGTCCACGACGCAGGAGCAGTATTTTGATATCGGTACGAGAGAGCCTTATGCTATCAGAGGCGTGCAGATTGCGCAGCGCCGGAGCCTTGCAGAGGCTATCAAGAAAAAGGCGCAGGAGAGCGATTATCTGACTGCCTATAACAGCATAATCGAAGAGGTTGCCTATACCTGGTTCAACCGTTTTATTGCTGTGCGCTTTATGGAGGTCAATGACTATCTGCCATGCAAAATCCGTGTGCTGAGCGCAGTGGATGGCCGTCAAGAGCCAGATATTGTGCAAAATCCTTTTGACGCGAAGTTGGATTATACGAGTGCGGAAGAAGAGCTTATCAGCCAGCATCAGATGAACAACGAGGGCGATAAGCTGTTTAATATGCTCTTCGTCAAGGTGTGCAATGATTTGAGCAAGGTACTGCCGCAGCTGTTTGAAGCGGAGCAGGACTACACAGAGCTGCTTTTAAACATCTCCTACACGGATCAGGACGGCTTGATCTATAAACTGGTGCATGACATTCCGGAAGAGAACTTTGATGTGAATGCTGTGGATGAAGAGGGCAAGCCCGTTGGTCAGGTTGAGATTATCGGCTGGCTGTACCAGTATTACAACACGGAGCCAAAGAACGAAACCTTTGCACTGCTTAAGAAAAATGTGAAGATTACCAAGGAGCGTATTCCTAGTGCAACGCAGCTGTTTACTCCGGACTGGATTGTACGTTATATGGTGGAAAACAGCTTGGGGAGGTTAGTGATTAGTGGTCAGTTAGTAGTGGATAGTGGTCAGAGTTTAGTGGATAGTGAAGAGGAGCGCATTGCTAAAGAGAAGGAGTTGGCGGAGCGTTTTGGCTGGAAGTATTATTTACCGGAAGCGAAACAGGACGTAGTAGTTGATAGTGGTCAGCGTCTAGTGGATAGTGATCAGTGTTTAGTGAATAGGGGGAGTTCGGCTAACAAACAACTATCCACTAACAACTATCCACTAAATACTAACAACTATTCACCAGAAACTATCAAAGTTATCGATCCTTGCATGGGCAGCGGACACATCCTCGTCTATGCCTTTGATGTGCTGATGCAGATTTATACGCAGATGGGCTATACAGACAAGGATGCGGTGCTGTCGATTTTAGAGAAAAACTTATATGGCCTGGATATAGACAAGCGAGCTTTCCAGCTGGCTTATTTCGCTGTGCTTATGAAGGCGCGTCAATATCATAAGTTTATATTGAAAAAACAGCCGCAGTGCCACATTTACGCGATTGCAGAAAGCAACGGCATTAACATGAAGCATTTGGCTTATTTTGGTGCGCAATTAGATGAGCTGGCAAAGCCTGTGGCCTTGAACCAGATGCAGGAGCTGATTGCAACGCTGCACGATGCCAAGGAATATGGCAGCATCATCAGCGTAGCAGACTATGATTGGGACTTGCTGCATCAATTTGCTGCAGAATTTGATATCAGCGGCGAAATGAACCTGTTCGATAGCTTTGGCATTGAAGCAACGCAGCAGCGTCTTCAGGAGCTTGTTGCTGTGGGAGAGGTGTTGGCGCAGAAGTATGAGGTTGTGGTGACGAATCCGCCGTATATGGGAAGCAGTGGCATGGGTGCTAAGCTGAGTGCTTATGTGAAGCAGAATTATCCTGACAGCAAGAGTGATTTGTTTGCTGTGTTTATGGAAGCGTGCCATAAGATGACGCAAGAAAATGGCTATCAAGCTATGATTACTATGCAAGGCTGGATGTTTTTGAGTAGCTTTGAAACTATGCGTAAAAATATATTAGCGGAGCAGATTGTTAATCTCGTTCAAATTGGTTATAATTCGTTTCCTGAGCTTAATTCTAAGGTTGCTCAAGCAGTGGCTTTTGTTTTCTGTAACAGAAAAAATTGTGCCTGTGGAAGATATTTAGACTTAACTAATAGATATTCGCAGGCTTATGATAAGGAACAAGCCTTTTTTCTCGAACAAGAAAAAGGTGGGTACATTGCCAAACAGGAGAATTTCGCTAAAATTCCAGGAGCACCTGTGGCGTATTGGGTGAGCGAGAATGTATTTCGTTCATTTGAAATTTACCAAAATATAGGAGATTTTTTTAGAGTATCTGAAGGGATAAAAACAGGAAATAATGATAAATTTTTAAGATACTGGACAGAAATAGGAATGGATAAGTTCTCTTTTGCAAAAAAAAATAAAGGAGTAAAGTGGTATCCGTTTCATAAGGGCGGAGATTATAGAAAATGGTATGGGAATTTACTGTGGGTAATTAATTGGGAAAATGATGGTTTAGAAATAAAAAATAATAAAAATTCGGGATTACAAGGTAAGGATATATACTTTAAAGAAAATGCTGGTTGGTCTAAAATTAGTTCAAGAGCTAATCCAATAAGATATTATGAAAAAAATGTTTTGTTTGATTCAATGGCTCCTAGTTTTTCTGGTAATGAGCATATGTTATATACAGTTGCTTTTTTAAATAGTATAGTAGCTGAAACTTTTTTACATATTATAAATCCAACTTTAGCTTTACAAGTAGGAAATATGAGAAGTGTACCATTGACAGTTAAAGACGAAAGTTTGGTAAAGAATTTTGCTTTAGAAAATATCTCCCTCTCCAAATCCGACTGGGATGCCTTCGAAACCTCATGGGATTTCATCAAACACCCTCTGCTCCGCCACAAACCCACCATCAGCGAAGCTTACGCCGAATGGGAGGCCGAGTGCAATGCTCGCTTTGCACAGCTCAAAGCCAACGAAGAAGAGCTCAACCGCATCTTTATCGATATTTACGGCTTGCAGGACGAATTAACTCCGGAGGTGGAGGATAAGGATGTAACCGTGCGCAAGGCTGATTTGCAGCGCGATATCAAGTCGCTGCTTTCTTACGCCGTGGGCTGCATGTTTGGTCGCTATTCGCTGGATGTAGAAGGCTTGGCTTACGCAGGCGGTGAATTTAGTGATCAGTGGGTAGTGATTAGTGATCAGTGTTATAGGCGAGAGGTGGTAGAAAAATATGTCGCTCAAGAGTTACAAAGAGCTTACGGTATGGCAGAAGTCAATGTTGCTGACGGAAGAGATTTATCGTTTAGCGAGGTTATTGCCGAGAGAGGAGTTATATTCACTTTCGGATCAGATGAGAAGAGCAGCAGTGTCGATTCCATCAAATATCGCAGAGGGACAAGCAAGAAGCTCTACGAAGGCATTTGTGAGCTTTCTTTCAATAGCGAAAGGATCAAATGCGGAATTGGAAACGCAACTTATGATTTGTGTTCGCCTGAAATACTTAACGCAATCACAAGCGGAAGTGGCGTTGAACTTGTGCAGCGAGGTTGGCAAGATGCTGACAGTATTGATTGGCAAACTATACACTATACACTAAAAACTAATCACTATGGAGCTGATGAGGACAACGTAATCCCCATCACTGATGAAGATTATTTTGAGGATGATATCATAGGTCGTCTGATTGCCTGGCTGAAGGTTGTTTACGGCGCAGAAACGCTGGAAGAAAACCTGCGCTTCATTGCCGATGCACTTGGCACATCGGGTGATACGGCGCGTCAGAAAATCCGCAACTACTTCCTGAAGGATTTCTTCAAGGATCACTGCAAGATTTACCAAAAGCGTCCTATTTATTGGCTCTATGACGGCGGCAAGCAGAACGGCTTTAAGGCTCTCATCTATATGCATCGCTATAACGCCGACACCTCCGGCCAGGTGCGTGCAGAATATCTGGGCAAGATGGAAGAAACCTACGAAAGCGAAATCAACCGTATGCAGGATATCATGGATAATGGCGCCGGGCGTGAAGTGGCGCTGGCCGGCAAACGCAAGGAGAAGCTGCAAAAGCAGCTGCATGAATGCCGTGACTATGATGCTGTGTTGGGACATATTGCTCTTGCAAGCATCGCTATTGATCTCGACGACGGCGTGAAGGTGAACTACGTCAAGGTGCAGACTGCAAAGGACGGCAAACTGCTGCCGATATTGGCGAAGATATAAGGAAAGGAGCAGAACAATGTATATTGATTATTTATGGCTAAATGATTTTACTGTTTTTAATACGTTGAACATTGAGTTTAGCAAAGGTGTGAATGTTTTTATTGGCGCAAATGGTACCGGAAAAACACATTTACTGAAGCTTTTATATGCAGCCTGCAAAGCAGCAGAACCACAAATTTCTTTTCCTCAAAAATTGGTTAACTGTATGCTGCCAGATGATTATAAAATTTCTCATCTAGTCAATAAAGACGCTAAAGATACTAAAATAATTGTTTCCGCTGAAGAACAAGGCTTAGATGAGAAAGTTAGCATACAACTTCAATTTAGCAAGCATAATAAAAAATGGAATGCTACTGTCGATGATGAAGAGGAATGGGAGCAGAAACTTAGCAAATCTAATGCTATTTTTATTCCTGCCAAAGAGATTCTCTCTAATTGCTACAATTTAGGCGCTGCTGTGGCGATGAGAAACGTTAGATTTGATGATACTTATATCGATGTAATCAATGCTGCTAAAATTGTTATAAATCGTTTGCCTGAAAATGGAGTTGCTTTTGAAGCTAATGGTGGTAAGCTTTTTGGCATACTTCAACTAGAGAAAATAATTGGTGGTCGAGTAATTTATAATGAACAGTCCGATAGCTTTTACGTTGAAGATAAGGGAAAACAAATGGAATTCAATTTATTAGCAGAAGGGATTAGAAAACTAGCTTTAGTTCTGAAGCTTATCCAAAATGGTGCTATTGATAAACGTACAATATTATTTTGGGATGAGCCGGATGCTAATATGAATCCATCCTATATTTCTATGATTGTACATTTGCTGTTATGTTTACAAAAAGAAGGTGTACAAATCTTCCTTAGTACCCATAACTATATGTTGGCAAAATATTTTGAAGTGTTGAAAGACGACAGCGATGCAGTGCTCTACCATTCCTTGTATAAAACAGAGCAAGGCATTGGTTATGAATGTGGCGAAGCATTTGATGATTTGAAGAACAATGCGATTATAAATTCCTTTGATAAACTTCTTGATGAGATTTACGACATGGGAGTGAGCAAGCATGAATAAGGTGTTTGTGGAAGAAAATGGCGTTTATCAGATAGATTGTACGAAAGCTATTTGGGCAACTGATGCTGTACATGAAATTTATCGTGCGAATAAGGTAGGCCTAAAGGATATAGATTTCATTATTGAGCAAGAAGACAATATCCTAATGTTAGAATACAAAAATGCAGCTATTGGCAGAGCAGTAGAACACGGAAGTAATTTTGATCCTAATGCTGAGAAAATAATCAATAATATACCTGAAAAATATTTTGATACTCTGCATTATTTGAATTTATTGGGAAAAACTAAGAGAAGGCACTACGTTTGGGTTTTAGAATATCCTCACGGAAGTTCTGTTACACGCAAAATGCTGCGCAATAAGATAATGAAACAACTGCCATTTCAGCTACAGACGAGTTTGTCAGATAAAGTTAAGCTTATAGAGAGCTTTGATGTGCTGTCTATTGCAGAGTGGAATGAAAAGTATGGTGAGTATCCGCTAAGTATGGTGGAGAGCAAGCGATAGAAAGGCAACAGATATTATTGTCAATAAATACATTAGAAGTAAAGATAAATATAACAATTATTTTATTAGCTAATTGAAAAGGAGTAGAATAATGATTGAAAAGACAGCTACTTACTTAGCAAAATATTCAGCAAAAAAATTATTGAATAATTATCAATGGAATGCTATTTTTAGAAATGCTAAGGAGGATATTTTTTCTGCATTAGAAAATGGTGATAGCGAACTCATTGTAAATATTAAAATTTTGTTTAATGATGATACTATTGATGAATTAATTAGTTTGTTAGATAGAAATTGTGGCTTTGGTTTTTATGATTTAATAAAAGCAAAATTAGAAGAAAAAAGTTCTCAATTAGATATCAGCAAAGAAGACAAAACGTATTATATTGATGAATTTATCAAGGATGTAGAAAGCAACTTAAAATTAAGATTTCCGGATTTTTATCGAGATATAATGCTTGAAAAATCTGTAGCTGGTTTAGAAAAAGGACAGGAAAGCATTAAAGAAACATTAAAGAATTTTTCTGATGCTGGGACCGAAATATATAATATATGGCAGTATGACGCATTATTAAGACGGTATAATAAGTATGGGATTGATACAGATTTCTTCGATTATGGTGAAGGTGAAATAGATAAAAATATTTTAGAAAAATTAAGTAAAAATGAAGTGTTGTATATTCAAGCACCAAGTAAAGAAGAAGGATTGTATTACATATTGCGTTTATTAAAAAGTAATGATAATATTTGTGATAATGCATTCGTCGTTACTAGTTTAAAAAGCTGGAATAGTTTAGAAGGAAAAATCAAAAATAAAATACTTATACCCTTTTTTGCAACCCAGGACATACCTGTGCTTAATCAAAATACAACGGTCTATATTTATGATAAAAGCATAAATTTACGAAATAAAGATATTATTGATATTCCTAATAGAACGCGAACTAATTTAAGTAATATGTTATCTAAATATATTGGTGACTATAATAAAATTAATAAGTTGATGACTGCTAATATGTCTATTTTTCCTATTTTAAAACGAGAAATATTTGATGGTAATATGTCCGCACCAAAATGGGAATGTACCGATTTAAAAAAGTTTGTACCGGCGTTGCTGTTAGGAAGTTGGAGTGATAAAACTGGTGATATAGAAATATTAGAATTAATAAGTGGGAAAAATTTTTATGAATATATAGAAGAATTAAAAGAGTTTATTGATTCAATAGATCCTTTTGTAATTAGATTTAAGGGAACTTCATATAATGAGTATCGTGTAGCTGATTTAGAACAGGCTTGGTATTATGTTGGAAAATCGATAAAAAAAGAAGACTTGAGTAATCTGGAATTAATATTACAGGAAGTTATTCCAGCTCAGACTAAAAAAGTGGAAAATGGTATATGCACAGTAGACTGTGGCAAATATTCAGAAATACTAAAAGAAGGATTAGTTAAAACATTAATATTTTTGAATCGATATAGCGATATAAATTCAGATTTAGTAGGGATTTCCGAAAAATATGTTGATTTACTCTTGAATAACGTTAATTGGGATAATATATCTGATTTATTACCGGAGTTGGTTGAAGCCGCACCTAGTGCATTCGTTTGTGCTGTAGAATTGGCCATTAAGAATAAAAGTGAATTTTTTATGGATTTATTTAAATCAAAAGGCCAAACTCCTTTTGATTATTGTAATTATCCAAAGTTATTAGTTGCATTGGAAAAAGGACTTTTTATTAATGATATTCGCTATAGCTGCATTAATATATTAGAAGATTTATGCCAAGTAAAAATTGAAAGCAATATAGTAAATAGTCCGATACATACATTGAGTAACTTTTTTTGCGCATTTTTTGATGAAGTAAATGTAGGTAATAATAAACGAGCTAAATTGTTAGATATTTTTGTGCAAAAATATCCTCAAGATGCATGGTTGGTTCTAAAAAATATTTTACCTAAACTTATGCAAGCTCATTATGATTATTTGAGTAAACCTCTTTATTTAGAGCATAATAGAAATAATAAACCTCAATTAAGACAAAATATTATTGATTTATATAAAGAGTATTATAAGATTGCTTTTAAATGTGCTGGTAATGATCTTTCTAAATGGAAAGATTTATATAGTGATTGTATTTTTGTTGCCTATGGACTGAAAGAGGAAGCTTTTCTTGTTGTACAGAATTTAATAAAAGATATATCTATACCTGATGATATAAAGTATATGTTTGCTAATACAGTCAGAAAATTCCTTTATGATTGCAGATATTTCAAGAGAAGATATATAGAAGAAAATGATGTTGAGGACATTGAAAACAAAATTTACAAACAAATTGTTTACTCTAATGCCAATTATAAATATTTATACGCTTTTGAAGATGAATATAAACCTTTACATCCTAGCTCATATGAGGAAGAAAATTATATTAAAGATTGGGAAGAAAGACAAAAAATACGTGAGTGTAAGCAAGTAAAAATTTTAAAAATGTTAAATGGGGAAGAATTAGAGGATCTTCTTAAATTATTAAAAGATAATAATTGTGTGGGAGAGAGTCTCGCTATTAGTATAAACTATAAAATTGATGTTACTTTATGTAACTTTATGTATGTGATAGGTAAGAAAGGTATTTTGTCGCAGTATTTTGCTACAATATTTTATAAGGAAGGTACTGAGTTTGCTTTTCAGCAGTTAAATACGGTATTTGCTAATTGCGATGTGGGGGTTAAGTATATTTTATTGCAAAGTTTAAATGTAGATAGTGCCTTTATAATGCTGTTGAAAAAACAACCTGAGGAAATAGAAAAGTACTATTGGAAACACATTCGTCGGTTCATAAAAAGTGATGATTATAATTTTAATAAATATTGCTTTGATAAACTTTTGCAGAATGGGAATATTTATTCTGCTTGGGATTTAACAAGATTTAATGATTATAAATTAGATGATTACTTACAATTTTTTCATGCATTAATTGATTCAACTAATGACGGTTTTGAATTGAAGCTATCTGGGTATGATATAGTAACTATTTTTGAAAAAATTTATAAAATGAATATTGATGATACTGAGACTCAACAATCAATAGTTCGTTATGAAATAGCTTTCAGTAAAGCTTTTAGGTTTGATAATAGAGACATAAAGCCTAAGTTTTTATACAATCAATTAGCTTTTGATCCTAAAGTTAGTACGTGGATTATTAAGTTAGCTTATAAGCAGGACAATGGCGAAGAACAAATTTTGACTGAAGAAGAAGTTAAAATAGCAAAAAATGCTTGGAGAGTTCTTTTGGATGTTAATTTTTGTCCTTGTGTAGATGATACAGGTCGTTATAATGCTGATGTTATAGAATCATGGCTTAAAAATTTTTTAGTAATCATTAATTCTAATAATCAATGTGAAATAGGCATGTATTTATTGGGAAGATTTTTTGCTCATTTTCCTAAGAGAATATATAAAACATGGTTACCAAAAGAAATCTGTAAATTTATTGAAGAGAATAGAATATATGGTGGAAAGAAAAATATTAGTCTCTCTCATGGATTTTGTTTAGAGTGTTATAATAGTGTGGGTGCTAGAAGTATTGATGCAGGTAGAGAAAATATTCCTCTTGTTGCAGAATATATTTCATATGCTAAGGAAGCAGAGTTGAACTATCCGTTTACTGCGGAGATATTTAGACGTATTGCTAATGACTTCAAGCATGAAAGTCAAGAAAGAAGGGAGCGTGCTGTTCATGAATACTAAAACTGCTCAGATTAAACAGTACGTAGGTAATAAGTATACTTTTTGTAGAAATATGATGGAAAAGGAGATTGGTAAAGGTGGTAATGGTACTGTTTATAATGTCAGATGTGATGCCTTAGGTGGAGAGTATGTTATAAAACTTCTTACTGGTTCAAATAATAATGAAGAAAGGATAAAGCGATTTAGAAGAGAGATATCTACAATGGACAAAATTACTAAAGATTATCCTAATGAATATATTTTGCCATTGGTTGATTTTAAGTTTACTGATGCAGAAAAATGGTATGTTACACCTAAAGCAATATGCTTGAAAGATTATCTGATGAATAATCATCTAACTTTTGAAGAAAAATATAAGTTATGTTTAAATTTGTGTAGTTCATTGTGTAAATTACATTCTTTAAAATACTATCATAGAGATATAAAACTTGCTAATATATTCATACAAAATGGGAAAATTTTATTAGGCGATTTTGGATTGGTTTGGAATGAGGAATATGTTGATTTAACTATTACTAGAGAAGGAATTGGTCCTTACGATACAAAACCTCCAGAATGTTATATAGGATTTGCTTATAATATTCCAGATGAATTACAATATGCTATTGATATTTATGAATTTGTTAAGACGATGTGGATGGTATTAAAAAAATACACAATATTGTTTTCATGGTAGTTATGTTTATGGAGCAAGAAATATTTCATTAAATTTAGACGATGTTAATAAAAATTCTAATATAAAAACATTAGGCCCATTACATGAATTATTGGAAATTGGCACTTTGGTTGATGCATCTTTGAGACCTAAAATGGAAGATGTTTATTTAAGAATGGAACAACTATTTGAGGTTAATAGAGATGAAAAGCAGATAAAAGAGTGGGAACTTAAGGTTTTAACTAAAAAGTTCATTAATAAGAATAGAGCAGAAATACAAGGATATTATTCAATTAATGAAATAGTAGAGTTTATAAATAATGTAAAAGGAATGACTTACATAGTTATAAAAGATTTCGAAAAAATATTCATAGATGAATGTACTATTGCTGATAAAAGGAAAAATATAATGCTTATAGTCGATAAAAATAAAAATTACTATGTTCTATCTGCAAAAGCTTTATATATAAACCAAAGTGATATTCAGTCCAATTATGTTGAATTAGAAATAAAACAATATAATTTTCTTGAGGATATCAATTACTATGGATATAAGTCAATTTACCAATATGATAATTTACCTGGGGTAATAATTGAAAATGAGAAAATGTATTTAGATAAAGAATATACTCTAAGGATAGTAATGAGTTAGCTATAGTATTTTGAATAACAAATAATATATATTTTAACGTAGGACGGTGATAATGTGCCAGAAAATCAAAATACGGAATGGAAAAGTAAATGGAAGGATGAATATCTAGAATGGATTTGTGGATATGCTAATGCACAAGGTGGAAAAATTTTCATTGGCTGCGACGATGAAGGTAATGTTATTGGTTTACAAAATGCACGTAAATTGTTAGAGGATATTCCTAATAAAATAAGAGATGCTATGGGTATTATCGTTGGCGTTAATCTTTTAGAAAAAGCAAGCAAAGAATATCTGGAAATTGATGTACCTGCTTATCCTATTGGTATTTCATGCAAAGGTATATATTACTATCGTAGTGGTAGTACCAGACAAATTCTTACCGGACCAGCACTAGAAGCCTTTTTGTTACGCAAGCGTGGTGTTACATGGGATAATTTGCCTTTGCCAGCGTTTTCGCTAAAAGATATCGATGATAATGCGGTTGAACGATTTAAGCAGTTTGCAGCTAAAAAAGGTCGCATTGATAAGAGCGTGCTGGATGAACATAAAGATGTGTTAATGGAAAAACTGCATTTGATGAATGGTGATTATCTTACCAATGCAGCAATGCTTTTGTTTAGTAAAGATCCTGAAAGATGGCAGCTTGGTGCTTATGTGAAAATAGGTTACTTTGAAACGGATGCTGACTTAATATATCAGGACGAAATTCATGGTTCATTGCTAGAACAGGTTGATAAGATTATAGAAATAGTTTACCTTAAATATATGAAAGCAAAGATTTTCTATGAAGGTATGCAGCGGATTGAGAGATATTTTGTACCAGAAGAAGCTTTGCGTGAAGCAATTTTAAATGCATTGTGCCATAAGCAGTATCAATCAGGCGTGCCTGTACAGATTAGTGTATATGAGGATAGATTATATATAGCTAATTGTGGCTGCTTACCAGAAAATTGGACTTTGCACAATTTAATGCAAAAGCATGCTTCTGCACCCTATAATCCTAATATTGCTCATGTCTTTTATTTAGCAGGCTTTATTGAAAGCTGGGGACGAGGGATTGAAAAGATTTGTTCCGCTTGTAAAAATGCTAAAGTTCCGATGCCAGAGTATACAGTTAACCCTGGAGATATTATGATTAAGTTTAGTGCTCCAGAAGAGTTGGTTGTGCGTTCTGTCACCTCAAAGGTAACAGAAAAGGTAACAGATAGGGTGACAGATAGGGTGACAGAAAAAGTAATAGAAAATCTTGATGATAAGTCAATGCAAATATTAAAATTGCTTGTAGAAGATCCAGAATTTAAATCTACACATATTGCTGAAAGATTATCTTTAAGTAGAAAAACAGTATATTTTAGGCTGAAAAAACTTAGAGAGAAGGGAATTATTGAGCGAATTGGCTCAGATAGAAAAGGATATTGGAAAGTAAAAATATTAGAATAAACTCAAAGGTAACAGAAAAGGTAACAGAAAAGGTAACAGATAATCTTCTCGAAATGTGTGCTGAGGTGACAACATGGCTTCATTAAATTTAAAGCAAATTGAAGAAAAACTAAATAATGAATTCGCAGGCGAAGGGCGCAGATTGGTGTTTTGGTACGATGATAAGGCAGATTTTGTTGATGAGGTGAATAACCTTCAGCTGAAAAACGCTAAAATATATCATATGACGCCAACCAATCAGTTCCGCACTAAGGTTCTTCTGGAGCGCGAGGATACGCAGAGTAATTACCTGTTGTACGCGCCTTTTGCTAAACCTGAGGTGTATTGCAACCACTTGGAGGACACCCTGCTGTACTCCAAACGCTTCTATGCTGACAGAATCTCTTTGATTTGCGCAGATCTGGGGATTGACGAAGCCTTTAAGCCTGTTTTAGAAAAGTACAGCAAATATTTTGCTGCCAAAGAACGCGTGGAGCGCTTCTATAGCCTGGGCGTAGACAGCTATGATGAAAAGACGATAGAACTTGCCCTGCTGTGCTGCATCTGCAAAACGCGCGTATTATCCTTTGAGGAAGTATTAAGCAAGATTCTGCTGGTAGAGGATGAAGATAACAATCCGTATCTGGAGGAGATGGCGAAGTATAACCTGCAGGAAGCATTTTGGCAGCAATGCAGCGACAGCTTTGGCTATGCGCTGACAGACAAAGCCTTGGACAAGCTGCTGCTTTCCCTCTTTGTTACCTATGCAGATAAATACATCGCTGGTAAAATTCCTGCCAGCTGGGAGCCTTTCATGTGCAATAAGCAAGGCAGCGTAGTAGTATTCCTGGATAGTTTCATGAACAACGTGCAGTGCCGTGACAGGTATGCGGCGCTGGCAAGCTATGCGGCAGGCAAATTGCAGGCAGAAACGGCCTTAACAGCTTTGGGAGCAGAGGCTGTGGTACAGCTTGATGCTTTTATTGACTGTGATAAGGTTATAATCCAATGGCTTGTAGAGCATCTGCTGCTGGAGGATCTGTCTGCATGCTTAGATGGCAAAAGCATTAAGGAAATCTGTGAGCTGCGCAGTAAAATGCATTTTGCTGATAAAACGAGAGCGCAATATGCCCTGTGTGCAAGTGCTTATGAGCTGATAAGAAACGTAAGGTATCAGCCGGAGCAGGGCTTCAATAATATTCTTGAGAAGTATCTTCATAAGGACTGGCAGGTTGATTATTGGTATCGCCAATTCTACACTGCTTATGACAGCTTGAAGAACGCATCTGGATTTGGCAAGCTGCAGCAGCTTATCGAGAATATTTATAGTAATATTTATCTGGGAAAGCTATTACCGGCCTGGAACGAAGACGCGGTGCAGGCAGCAGCTCAAAAACAAGCTCCTTTGCAGCGTGATTTTTATAGCCGCTATATAAAAAATGAACGTGACCGCATCGTAGTGATCATTTCTGACGCTTTACGTTACGAGGTTGCCAAGCAGCTTGAGCAGAAGCTGCAGCATGAGGAACGCTGCAAGGAGGATAAGCTGGAAGTGCAGCTTGCTCTGCCGCCGTCGTATACAGCGCTGGGAATGGCAGCGCTTTTGCCGCATGAACAGCTGGCGATGGATGAAGGCTGTCGTGTGCTGGTGGATGGGCGCCGGTGCGCTAGTCTGGATGAGCGTGAGAAGCTTTTGCAGGCGGCAAATTCTGCAAGCCTGTGCCTGCAGTTTGATGAATTGAAGAAGATGAAGCGTGATGAGCTGCGCAGTGCCTTTGCTAATAAGCAGGTTGTGTATATTTATCATAACCAGATTGATGCGCGTGGCGATGCAGCTAAGACAGAAGATGAAGTCTTTGTTGCTTGTCAGGAGGCTGTGGATGAGCTTTATACTATGCTGTGCAGATTACCTGTAAGCGCCAGCATCGTGAAGTTTATTGTTACGGCTGACCATGGCTTTATCTATCAACGTCATGTTGTCAGTGAAAATGAAAAGATACCTGTAAATGGAAACAATGCTATGGTAAATCATCGTTTTGTTATTGGCGAGGCGCCGCAGGGAAATGGCGCTGGTGCGATTAGCCTGGGAACAGTGCTTGCTAATGATGATACCAGATATGTTTCATACCCAAAGGGAGCGCAGATTTTTAAAACCGCTGGCGGTGGCACGAGCTATGTGCATGGCGGATCGTCACCACAGGAAATGGTGGTACCGGTGCTCTGCGTGAAAATGGATAGAGGTCACGTAGAAACAAAGCAAGCAGAAATCAAGCTTCATACCCTGCTCAAGAAAATTACCAGCAAGGACGTTAACCTTATTTTTGTACAGACTGAGCCTGTCAGCGAAACAGTTAAGGCTGCATCATATAAGCTTAGCTTTGTTGATAGGAATAATAAGCCTGTTTCTAACGAATGCTTGTTGACTGCAGATAGCGCAGACAGCGATGTGTCGCAGCGCATGGTTACAGCAAGATTTTCTTTCATTAACACGGAATACGACAGCCACGCTTCTTATTATCTGGTAATGAAGGATGCGGATACGGACATAGAAAGGCAGCGTCAGGAATTTATTATTGATATGCCTTTCATGGGTAACTTTGGGTTTGATTTCTAGAGTGGAGTTGAGATAAATGGATACGCAAGACACCCGCGAGATTATAAAGGATAAGCTGCGTCAGAACTTTGCCGGCAAGATAGTACGCAAGGATTTGACGAAAAAGATTAAAGAGGGAGCTAATGTTCCGGTTTACGTGTTGGAATTTTTGCTGGGACAATATTGCAGCTCTGATGATCCTGAGCTTATCGAAAAAGGCGTTGAAAGCGTTAAGCATATTTTGGCAGATAATTTTGTACGGCCGGATGAAGCACAGAAGATTTTGTCGCAGCTGCGTCAGCGTGGCAATTATACAGTGATTGATCGCATTACGGTAAAGCTTGATATCAAAAAAGATGCTTATTTTGCTGAGTTCTCCAATTTGGGTTTACGTGATGTACCTATCGAGGAGGACTATCCTGCTAAATTCGATAGACTGCTTTGCGGTGGCATTTGGTGTATCATTCAGCTAAACTATGAGTTTGACGATGAGGATTATCGCAGTGTAAATCCGATTCAGATTGCAAAGCTGACGCCGATTCAGATGCCGCATATTGATATTGAAGAGTTGAAGGCAGGCAGAAAGGCTTTTTCACAAGAGGAATGGCTGGATGTGATGCTGCGTTCTACAGGTATGGAGCCTGACGCGTTGACAGAACGCGAAAAATGGCTTTTGCTGGCACGTATGCTGCCATTGGTAGAAAACAATTTTAATATGTGCGAGCTTGGTCCGCGCAGCACTGGCAAGTCGCATCTATACAAGGAGATTTCACCAAACAGCATACTGGTATCAGGTGGTCAGACTACGGTTGCCAATCTGTTCTATAATATGGGCAGCAAAACAGTTGGTCTGGTTGGTATGTGGGATTGTGTAGCCTTTGATGAGGTTGCCGGTATCAAGTTCCGTGATAAAGATGGCGTGCAGATCATGAAGGATTATATGGCATCCGGATCTTTTGCTCGTGGCAAGGAGGAGAAGGCAGCATCTGCTTCGATGGTGTTTGTTGGCAATATTAATCAGAGCGTTGATGTGCTGTTAAAAACCTCCAGCTTGTTTGATCCTTTTCCACCAGAGATGGGGCAGGATACAGCCTTTTTAGATCGTATGCATTGCTATATTCCGGGATGGGAAGTACCAAAGTTTCGTCCGGAGCACTTTACGGATGATTATGGCTTTATTACAGACTATCTGGCAGAGTTTTTGCGTGAGCTGCGCAAAGAACAGTTCAGTGATGCTTTGGACAGATTTTTCCGCCTGGGTAAGAATTTGAATCAGCGTGATACTATTGCTGTGCGTCGTATTGTCAGCGGTATGGTTAAGCTGCTGTATCCTGATGGGGACTTCACTAAAGAGCAGTTGGAAGAAATTCTGCGTTTTGCTTTAGAGATGCGTCGTCGAGTTAAAGAGCAGCTGAAAAAGCTTGGTGGCATGGAATTTTATGATGTCAACTTCTCATATATAGACAATGAAAGCTTTGAAGAAAAATATGTATCTGTTCCTGAGCAGGGTGGTGGTAAGCTGATCCCTGATGGAATTTGCAATCCTGGGCAGGTGTACACAATAGCACAAGGGCGGTCCGGTATGATCGGGGCATTTCGTCTGGAATCGCAGATGCTGCCAGGAAACGGAAAGTTCCAGCGTACAGGTTTGGGTTCTGATCGTGAGGCGAAAGAGGCTACAGATACTGCATTCAATTTCTTGAAAGCTAATTGTAGGCGCATTAGTGGTAACATAAGTATTACAACTAATGATTTTATTATTAACTATCAGGATCTGCAGGGACTGGGGATTACTAGCAATTTGGCTTTGCCGTCTTTGGTGGCGATGTGCTCAATTGCTTTAGGTAAACCAGTTGTGAGCTCCTGTGCGGTACTTGGCGAAATCAGTATAGCCGGCACAATGCAGAAGGTTAATAATTTGGCTGATACGCTGCAGGTATGTCTGGATAGTGGTGCAAAGAAGGTGCTTCTGCCGCTCACGTCAGCAGCAGATTTGGGAACTGTACCTGCTGAGCTGATAGGAGCATTTAGTTTAATTTTTTATAACAGTGCTGAGGATGCGGTATTCAAGGCGCTGGGAGTAGAGTAAATGAAAAGAGGCGGTCACAGAAATGCGACCGCCTCTAATATCGAGGAATATGGCGAATCCAAATTACGATAAACGCATCGAAATATTGTCGGGAGATAATCCAAATGCTAATTTCCGAAAATTTGACATGAAATTTTTTGGGGAGTACACGAACAGTTGATATTATAAATATTCGGAGGTGATGTAAGATTGAAAAGTAGAAATCCTTATGAGTTATTAAGAACAAAGGAAATTATCGCTATTTTAGATGGTGATACAGATTATGGTACGTACGAATTTGAAGATGGTACATCAATAAAAGTGGCTATGCCGTATCTTAGTGGAACTACAATTTGCGAAATAGCAAAATTATTCGGATTAGCTATACAATATTCCAATATGAGTCGATGGCAGTATTTTGATGAATTGATGGAATACTGCCTACAGAAAAAGATTTTTTCTAACTTGTTGGCTTATTTGTTTGCAAAAGAACAGTTTTCTAAGGTGTTGTCTGGGTATGGTTTAAATGAAATAAATACTGCCTATAACCATATTATTTCTACTGTTAAAGACAAAATAAACGGCATACTTTTATTTAGTGGTAATGAACTTGCATTTGTTGGGAATCAATATGTTATTCGTGCGATTGATAGCCAGATTGGTGTTCAGGTACCAAAAATAGATAACATAATAGATAGAGAATACATAAAAAGCATCTCAAGTCGCGCTATGGATGATATTGAACAGCATAACTTTGACAGTGCTATTACAAAATCAAGGACACTATTGGAAGAAGTCTTTTGTTATGTTATAGAAAAAAGAAAAGAAAATCCTTCTGAGAATGGTGATATGATAAGGCTATTTAAGCAGGTCAAGAGTCTATATAATATGCACACAGACCAGAATACAGATAGAAGGATTAATACTCTTCTTTCAGGATTAAATAGCATTGTTGTTGCAATTGCAGAAATGAGAAACAAAGATAGTGATGCTCATGGTGTTGGTGCTAATAGAATATCCATTGATGAATATCATGCGCGGTTATTTGTTAATTCAGCAATGACTATGGCTGACTTTATCCTTTCAGTTGAGATAAAAGCGAACTCTAATATATGAAAAATTCGATATTTACGCAACGAAAGGCTTAGGGGTCAATATGTTTTTGGTAAAGATGGCGTTGATGAATCGATTTGGCGAGAACGGCTATGAATTGAATAAAGCTTACAACATAAGGGAAAAACAGTTTAGTGATTTACCATGTTTCCTAGTTTTAATTAGATGGTTGGAGATGCTCAAGAGTATGAAAAGTAAAAACGGTCACACGTTGTGTAGTGACAAGCTCTTTAATCAGTGATACAATGATATCATTATTATTATCGAAGTTAAATAATCTCGCTGCTACGCTAGTAGCACAATAGATTGTTGATTCGTCTGCAATCCAACTCCCGATACACTTAGGTGTGTCGGGAGTTTTTTGATTTTCTGCCTCAAAGAATATATAATATTTGCAACGGAACCGGGAGGCGAGTAGAGGATGCAAGTTAATTATCAAGGCAATCGCGACGCAAAAATAGTCTTGCTTCAAATAATAGGAGAACACGAGTTGTCGTTTATCGAAGAGGAGCTTTCACATATAAAAGTCATAACGCATAGTACAGATTTTTTATTTATTACAGTACAGGTTGATAGTTGGAATGACGACCTTTCGCCATGGATGGCAGCGCCGATTTTTGGAGATGCTGCCTTTGCCGGCAACGCAGCAAAACTTCTAACACGTATAAAAAATGAAGTAATTGTTCCGTTATTAAGTGAGCATCAAGGTATAAAGATTTTTGCAGGCGGCTATTCCTTAGCCGGATTATTTGTATTGTGGGCGGCTTATCAAACAAATTTATTCGAAGGTATAGCAGCAGTATCTCCGTCTGTGTGGTTTCCTAAATTTGTTGATTTTGTGCATAACAACAAAATATTAACCAATAGAGTCTATTTAAGTCTTGGCGATAAGGAGGCAAAGACACGTAACCCAATAATGGCACAGGTGGCAAATGATATTCATGATGTGTATCGCTCATTGGAAGATTATAGGTTGAGTAGTATTCTTGTTTGGAACCAGGGAAATCATTTTAAGGAACCTGCTTTGCGTATGGCAAAAGGTTTTGCTTGGTTGATGAACAATGAAAAGATTCACTCATATGAATACCAATAGATTGTTGATTCGTCTGCAATCCTGACTTCCGATGCACTTAGGTGTGTCGGGAGTTTTTTGATTATATGGATTAGCTTTCTTTAGAGTACAATTTGCTGTCTGCATATGCTATAATATAAAAGATGACCTACTATATTACTGTGATAAAATGATTGAGTTTTTATAAAGGAGTTACATATGCTTACAGATGAAAAACGTAAAAAGCTTTTAGCTGGTACGCTGATAGCAGTAATGCTGACTGGTGTTGCCGGTTGTGGCAGCAATAAAGACAGTGAGTGGAAGAATGATAATTCTGCTCAGAATAATCAAGATGAAAAGAAGGATGAA
>Ga0129311_1000613_pt1 | contig 29881 bp, 32 predicted proteins | sample Go1ome_FD_94435 | JGI IMG/M metagenome (GOLD analysis project Ga0129311, IMG submission 94435) | Western lowland gorrila individual fecal microbial communities from Wisconsin, USA - Go1022B metagenome | ecosystem: Host-associated > Mammals > Digestive system > Large intestine > Fecal | place...
ATCAAAAGCGGAAGGAGGAGCGTTATGGGGATTGGAAAAAGCATTCAGCGTGTGGATGCCCGTGCCAAGGTAACAGGCCAGGCGAAATATACACAGGATCTGATGACACAGCCGATGATGGTGGCAAAGGTGGTACACAGTACCATAGCCAATGGCCTTGTGACAGGCTTTGATTTGGATGAGGCATTAAAAGTGCCGGGGGTTGTAAAGATTGTTACCTGTTTTGATGTGCCGGAGATTGATTTTTGTACGCCGGGGCATCCGTGGTCTGTGGAGGCGGCGCATCAGGATGTTCAGGACAGGCGTCTTTTGAATCAGCGGGTTCGTTATTATGGAGATGACGTGGCAGCTGTCATTGCAGAAGATGAAATTGCAGCTGTTAAGGCAGCACGACTTGTGAAAGTACATTATGAGGAATACCCGGCACTGGTGGATGTGGCAGATGCCATGGCGGAGGGAGCCGTGGCTATGCATGACAATGTGCCGGATAATATTTTAAAACATACAGCTTTCGCCCTGGGTGATGAAAGCTTTGATGAAGCTGTGAAAGAAGAGGGGCTTATTCTGGTGGATCAGACGTATGATACCCAGCGTGTACAGCACTGCCATATTGAACTGCCGGTTTCCTTTGCGTATCAGGACGGCAACGGCAAGATTACCGTAACCACATCTACACAGATCCCGCATATTGTCCGCCGTGTCATCGGTCAGGCCCTTGGTATTCCATGGGGACAGGTCAGAGTGATCAAGCCGTATATCGGCGGCGGCTTCGGCAATAAACAGGATGTACTTTATGAACCGCTGAATGCTTTCTTAAGTCTGCAGGTGGGCGGTCGTCCGGTGAAACTGGAGCTGACCAGAGAAGAAACATTTGCGGATACAAGAGTGCGTCATGCAATCCGTTTTCATATGCAGGGAGCTGTAAGACCGGATGGTACACTGGTGGCCAGAAGAGCAGAAGCTTTTTCTAATCAGGGCGGTTATGCCTCCCATGGCCATGCGATTGTCGCCAATGCCTCCAATATGATCAAGCAGCTTTATCGGGATGAAAAGGCCCTTGAATCGGAGAGCTACACGGTTTACACCAGTACAGTGGCCGGCGGTGCCATGCGTGGTTACGGTATTCCGCAGGGAGATTTTGCAGCAGAGTGTCTGATGGATGATCTGGCGGCAGCCATTCATATGGATCCATTAGCCTTCCGTTTGAAAAACTGCATGGAAGAGGGATATAAGGATCCGCATAACGGCATTACATTTTACAGCTATGGCCTGAAGAAATGTATTGAAGCGGGCAAAGAGGCTGTACATTGGGATGAAAAGCGAGCCGCTTATGCCTGCCAGACAGGCAGCAGACGCCGCGGCATCGGTATGGCGATTTTCTGTTACAAAACCGGCGTTTATCCGATTTCTCTTGAAACTGCCACATGCCGTATGGTATTGAATCAGGACGGTTCCATTCAGTTGATGATGGGCGCCACAGAGATCGGACAGGGAGCGGATACCGTCTTTACACAGATGGCGGCAGAGGTACTTGGCGTGACAGAGGACAAAGTGTATATTGTTTCCACCCAGGACACAGATGTCACACCTTTTGATACCGGGGCTTATGCTTCCAGACAGACTTATGTCAGCGGCAAGGCAGTGAAGAAAACAGCGGAGATGATGAAGGATAAGATTCTTGAATATGCATCCTGGAAACTGAAGATAGATCAGCAGACATTGGATATCCGCAATAATATGATCGTGACAGCAGAGGGCGAAGAACTGCTGACAATGGAGGCACTGGCGACAGAGGCATTGTACAGTCTGGAACGTTCTGTCCATATCACCGCTGAGGCCACCAGCCACTGCAAAGAGAATACATTTGCCAGCGGTGCCTGTTTTGCGGAAGTGGAAGTAGATATGCCGTTAGGCAAAGTCAATGTACTGAAGATTATCAATGTCCATGACAGCGGTATTCTGATGAATCCGAAACTGGCTGAGGCCCAGGTACATGGCGGTATGAGCATGGGCCTTGGTTATGGACTCAGTGAAGAATTAATGTATGATGCGAAGGGCAAACCGCTGAATAACAATCTTCTGGACTACAAGCTGCCGACGGCCATGGATACACCGGAGCTGAATGTTGAGTTTATAGAACTGCAGGATCCGACAGGACCTTTTGGCAACAAAGCCTTGGGAGAACCGCCGGCTATTCCGGTGGCACCGGCTATCCGAAACGCAGTTTTGCAGGCAACAGGCATTGGCTTTAATCAGCTTCCGATGGAGCCTCAGAGACTGGTGGCAGCATTCAAGGAAAAAGGACTGATATAGGCGGAGGGATGACATTATGTATGATATTGGAGCATTTTATGAGGCAGCCAGTGTAGAGGATGCAATCAGGAAATTGCAGGAATGGCCGGATGCAGAGATTATTTCCGGCGGCAGTGATGTTTTGATCAAGATCAGAGAAGGCAAATTAGCAGGACGATCCCTTGTCAGCATTCACAATATTGCGGCATTAAAAGGTGTGACAATGGAAGAAGACGGAACCATCGTGATTGGTCCGGGAACGAGTTTTTCTCATATCACAGCGCATCCGCTGGTGCAGCAGCATATTCCAATGCTTGGATATGCCGTTGATCAGGTGGGCGGCCCGCAGATCCGCAATATCGGCACCATTGGCGGCAATGTCTGCAACGGTGTGACCAGTGCGGACAGTGCGTCATCTCTGTTTGCCTACAATGCGATTCTGGAATTGACGGGCCCGGAGGGCATCAGACAGGTGCCGATTCAGGAATTTTATACAGGTCCGGGCAAAACTGTACGCCGCCATGAAGAAGTGATGACGGCCATCCGTATCAGACGCAGGGATTATGAAGGTTACAGCGGATGCTACATCAAATACGGCAAGCGAAATGCCATGGAGATTGCAACCCTGGGGTGCGCCTGTCTGGTGAAGCTGTCATGGGATAAGAAAGTTGTCGAAGACATGCGGATCGCTTACGGCGTGGCGGCACCGACGCCTGTCAGATGTCCGGAAACAGAAAAATCAGCTTCCGGGAAGGGTGTTTCAAAGGCATTGCTTCTTCAGACCGGAAAAGGGGTTTTGAATGAAGTGAATCCGAGAACTTCATGGCGTGCCTCGAAGGAATTTCGTCTGCAGCTGGTGGAGGAACTGGCTAAACGTGCCATGGCGCAGGCCATAAGAAATGGAGGAGGTGAAGTCGATGCTTAAGATTATCCATATGAATGTGAATGGCAAAGCGGTGGAGCTGGCCATTGATGATAGAGAATCTTTGCTTGATACTTTGCGTAATCATCTGGGATTGACCAGTGTGAAGAAAGGCTGTGAAGTGGGAGAGTGCGGCGCCTGTACTGTACTGGTGGATGGAGAAGCCATCGACTCCTGCATCTATCTGACTATGTGGGCCGAGGGCAAACACATTCTTACAGTGGAGGGACTGCAGTCACCGACAGGAGAGCTCTCGGAGATCCAGCAGGCTTTCGTGGATGAGGCAGCGGTCCAGTGCGGTTTTTGTACACCGGGCATTATTATGTCCGCAGTGGAGATTATCGGAACAGGACGCAAATATACCCGGGACGAACTGAGAAAGCTCATCTCCGGGCATCTCTGCCGCTGTACCGGCTATGAGAATATATTGAACGCTCTGGAAAAAGTGGTGGGCTATTAACAATTATCTATCCGAGAATCTCATTGAAAGCCTGGGTGGCTTCTGCCATCTGTTCCTGTGTCAGGGAGGAGTAGTTGACCACCAGTATATGCTGCATGGCTTTCTCTGGGTGATAGTAATATTTGGATAGCGGCATAATGCGGATACCTTTGGCTGCTGCCCGCTGACAGATGATCTCATCCGTGAGTTCAGTGTCTATCTTCATCAGAAAATGCAGACCGGCGTCCTCACCTTTGATGGTGACATGGTCAGAAAGAGGACTGCTTTTGATGCACTGCAGCAACATATCCCGCTTGTCGTGATAGTGAATACGCAGACGGTTGATGTGTTTTTCAAAGTGTCCTTTGTTGATAAAGGCAGCCAGTGTATATTGTTCAAAATTGGATACCGTGCAGGAGTAAAATTGCATCTTGGCATAATAGGCCTTCACCAGATGTTTCGGCAGTACCATATAGCTGATACGGACGGTGGAGGCCAGTGTTTTTGTAAAAGTATTGATATAGATCACTTTCTCAAGAACATCGATGCTCTGAAGGGTTGGGATCGGCTGGCCTGTCAGACGAAACTCACTGTCATAATCATCCTCGATAATATAGCGGGAAGGTGCTTTTGAAGCCCATCCAAGGAGTTCGTATCGTCTTCCGATAGGCATGGTGATACCCGTTGGAAACTGATGGGAAGGGGAAATATGAATGACATCGATATTTTTCTCCTCCAGTTCTGAAATACGGATGCCGCTGTCATCCATGGCAATATAATCACAGTTCACATTGTGGCTGTTGTATATTTTGGCGATTTTGTGATAACCCGGATCCTCAATGGCATATTTCTTGTCAAAGCCCAGTAGCTGAATGAGGATACCGTATAAATATTCCGTTCCGGCTCCGATGATAATCTGTTCCGGGGAGATGTGCAGACCGTGAAAATCTTTCAAATGTCTGGCAATGGCTTCCCGAAGCTCCAGTATACCACCGCAGGGAGGATTGATCATCAGCTTCTGCTGACTGTCACTGAGCAGTTCCCGGATGAGCTTTGACCAGATAGAAAAGGGAAAATATTCTGAATCAGTCTGGTTGCTTGTAAAGTCCACAGCAAAATGATGATTTTCTTCCGTATCAGCTTTCTGAATCATGGCCGGGCTGTCGATGGATGAGGAAGAACCGTTGTCTTCGCCAAAGGGGGGCATTTGTTCCACAGGAAGAATCGTATGGATATCGGAGACAAAATAGCCCTTTTTGGGGATAGAATAAATATAGCCTTCGGCGATTAACTGGGCATAGGCATTCTCAACAGTGATGGTGCTTATGCCCAGATTTTTGGCAAAATTTCGTTTGGACGGCAGTTTCTCTCCCATGGAGAGATTGCCGCATAATATATCATTTCGTATGCATTTATATAAATGTTCATATAAAGAATCTGACCCTGTTCCGGCAAAAGAATAGGTAAGCATCTGGCATGTGACCTCCAATCTGGCCATCTTAAATGATATCAAAATGGCTATTTATTTATGTTCAGATTTCATTATAATGGAAAAAAACTTAGATGTAAACAAAGGAGAACGAAAAACATGGCAGAAAACAGATATGAATTAAATAAACAGCTGGCACAGATGTTGAAGGGCGGTGTAATTATGGATGTAACAACACCGGAACAGGCAAAGATCGCAGAAGCAGCAGGTGCCTGCGCCGTTATGGCCTTGGAGAAGATCCCGGCAGATATCCGTGCGGCAGGCGGTGTGGCCAGAATGAGTGATCCGAAGATGATCAAAGAGATCCAGCAGGCGGTTTCTATTCCTGTAATGGCCAAATGCAGAATCGGGCATTTTGTTGAGGCTCAGATTCTGGAAGCCATTGAAATTGACTATATCGATGAGAGCGAAGTTCTGTCTCCTGCAGATGATGTCTATCATATTGACAAGACGAAATTCAAAGTGCCGTTTGTGTGTGGCGCCAGAGATCTTGGTGAAGCGCTCAGAAGAATCAATGAAGGCGCTTCCATGATCCGTACAAAGGGTGAACCGGGAACCGGTGATGTGGTTCAGGCTGTCCGTCATATGCGCATGATGAACAGTGAAATTGCCAAGATCAAGGGCATGAGAGAAGATGAGCTTTTTGAAGCTGCCAAGGAATTAAGAGTGCCTTACCAGCTTGTTCAGTATGTGCATGAAAATGGCAAGCTGCCGGTTGTCAATTTTGCGGCAGGCGGTGTGGCAACACCGGCAGATGCAGCACTTATGATGCAGCTGGGTGCTGAGGGCGTCTTTGTCGGATCCGGTATTTTTAAATCCGGCAACCCTGAGAAACGTGCCAATGCCATTGTCAAGGCAGTGACCAATTACACAGATGCCGCTATGATCGCAGAATTATCCGAAGACCTTGGTGAAGCCATGGTAGGTATCAACGAAGATGAAATTGCCCTTTTAATGGCAGAAAGAGGCAAATAAAATGACAATCGCAGTACTGGCAGTACAGGGAGCATTTGCAGAGCATGAGAAGAAATTGGATGAACTGGGTATCTCATGGTTTGAACTGAGAAAAAAAGAAGATTTAGACAGACATTACGATGGACTGATCCTGCCGGGCGGCGAGAGTACGGTGCAGGGTAAATTGCTAAAAGAGCTGGGAATGTTTGACAGACTGAAAACGCAGATTGAAAAGGGCCTGCCGGTGTTTGCAACCTGTGCCGGACTGATTCTTCTGGCTGTGGAGCTTGGCAATGATGACAGAAGATGGTTTCAGACCCTTCCGGTAACAGTGAAGAGAAATGCCTATGGTCGTCAGCTGGGCAGTTTTCACACAGATGCAGAATTTGAAGCAATCGGTGAGATACCGATGACCTTTATCCGGGCACCGTATATTGAAACGGTATCACCGGAAGTCAAAGTCATGGCAAAGGTGGATGAACGGATTGTGGGTGTGAGGTACAAGCAGCAGTTAGCCATCTCTTTTCATCCGGAACTGGATGGTGATAACCGACTGCATCAGTACTTTGTTCAGATGGTATCGTCATCTCTCAATAAAGAAAAATAGCGGTCCAGATAGATTTTGTGGGCAACTGTCATAATCATATTGCGGAGCATGGTCTTCTCGTTAGAGGAAGCGCCATGCTCTTTTTGGCCGTTATGTGGAGTCGCTTCTGTAACTTCAGCCCGATCCAATTCAAATACGTGCCGAAGGGTATGCTCAAATTCATTGCAAAAATAATTATAGGCTGTTTCGTTGTCGTATGTCTCGCGCTGAATTTCAAACATCATATGAATATTGTCCAGGGAGAGGACAGACTTGGCAACAGCAATAAAAATCAGGCTGGCAATCTGATCTCTGCCGTATTGTTTTTTGACAGGGCTGCTGATGATCTTCTTCTTGACATAATTGCTGATCATTGAACTGGTGATGCTGATGGACTCAAGTGGCTGAAGGTAAGTGTCGATATATTTGGCGGTCTGTTCAAGGTAAAGGCCGACATCCGGGATTTCCTGATAGCGGGGAAGATGAAAATTGTGAATAGGGTCAGCTATTTTGGATGAGATATGTTCGTTCATAAAACACGCTCTTTTCTTCATTTTGTATCGTGATCGTTTGTTATTTGGGTGATTACTTAATATAAAACAATCACGTTCATGGTTGTACTTGTTTAGTAGAAGCATAGCATTCTTTATTCCGGGTGTCAATTATAAAGATTGAGAAAATACTGATATCGGTTTTTGAAAAACCCTTGACAAAGTAATAAAAGTGATATAGTATAATAACACAAGGTTTTGAAAAACTTATAATGTTGTAATAAAGACTTTTAAAATATAAGGAGGATGTTTTATGCGGACACAGACATTGACGAAACAGATGTATACAGCGAGTTTGGATAGAGACAGAGACTTTCATTTCAGAGTGAAGGACCCGGGAAGTGCGGCAACCCATTTTATTGGATTTCTGGCAGCGGTTCTAATGACGCCGGTTCTTCTGGTGCATGCTTCAGGCTGTGGTGCTGATCTGATGACGATGATCGGCATGAGTGTTTTTATGTTAAGTATGATCCTTCTTTATGGTGCAAGCACATCCTATCATTCATTCGACATTTCAGAAAAGGCGAATCTGCGTTTGAAGAGAATGGATCATATGATGATTTTTGTATTGATTGCAGGTTCCTACACACCGGTTTGTCTGACTGTATTAAGAGGCAGCGTTGGAATGAGGTTGCTGGCTATTGTCTGGGGGCTGGCGATTGTGGGGATGATTTTTAAGCTGCTGTGGGTGACCTGTCCGAAGTGGGTCTCATCGGTCATCTACATTGCGATGGGCTGGGTATGTGTCCTTGCGATGCCACAGCTTGTTGCAGGCTTATCATTTGGAGCATTCATGTGGCTTCTGGCCGGCGGATTGTTTTATACAGTGGGCGGCGTGATCTATGCAATGAAATTCCCTGTATTCCATAATCGCTTTCAGTACTTTGGCTGCCATGAACTGTTTCATGTTTTTGTCATGGCAGGAAGCTTGTGCCATTTTATTGTGATGTACGTTTATTTGTGCAGCTAAAGACGGTTAATGAAAATGATAGAAGAAGTTGTGATTTAAAATGAGTCACAGCTTCTTTTTTTGTGGAGTCTGTGATAGTAATGTGATAAAATAAAACTGATATGGTTTATAGCCGAAAATAAAAATGGAGCAGAATATGAATGAGCAGAAATTAATTCAAAATGTGATAGAACAGATTAAGGAGGCACAGCTGAAGCTGGGGGCGGAGAAAGAAGTGATCAGACTTTATTTTCCCATGGCATCCATGAATGCCATCCTGGGGACTCATTATACAGATGAGCAGGAGATGCTTGTGGCACTCAGAACAAATACAGTTTTTGATACAACGGTGCTTGGCAGATTGAAGTTTTTTATCCATGAAGGGCGATTTGAGGTGCGTGTGCCTGCGGAAGGTGCGGAGTATGTGGCAGGAGAAATCCCGGACCCGCCTTTTCTCAAAGCAATAGTCGAGCTATTTGCACAGCATCACAGCTTAACAATAGAAGAAATCTGTGCCTGCTTTGCACAGTTTGATAAAGCCTACCATTGTGAAAAGATGGCGCCGGGTACGGATTTTGATTATGCGGTTTATTTTGACGATGCGGAATATGATGCCTATTACTATTGCGTCAAGATGGAAATGGGACATACCATTTATCATCGATTTACAAAAGAAGATTATCAGATGCTGATAGATTAGAGAATGAAGAAGAAATTGGAGGACTGAAAATGATCTTAATTAAGAACGGCAGGGTAGTAGACCCTGTAACGGGCGTGGATGAAGTGATGGATGTGCTGATTGACGGCGCACATATTGAAGAAGTAGGACACAATCTGTCAGTGGCAGGTGCAGAGGTGATCGATGCTGCCGGTCTGGTTGTGGCACCGGGACTGGTGGATACCCATGTCCATTTCAGGGATCCGGGACAGACTTACAAGGAGGATATTCTGACCGGGGCGGCAGCAGCGGCGAAGGGCGGCTTTACAACGGTTGTGTGCATGGCCAATACAAAGCCGACTGTAGATAATGTGGAAACATTGAAGTATGTTCAGGAAAAAGGCGAAAAGACCGGTATTCATGTGCTTCAGGCAGCAGCCATCAGCAAGGGGCTGAAAGGCCAGGAGATGGTAGATATGGATGCGCTGGCGGAAGCCGGAGCTGCAGGTTTCACAGATGATGGGATTCCGATTATGGATGAGAAGCTTTTGCTGGCGGCCATGGAGAAAGCAAGAGATCTGGATATGCCGATCAGTCTGCACGAAGAAGACCCGATGTTTGTGAAGCAGGCCGGTGTGAATCAGGGAAAGATTTCCCAACAGCTGAATTATGGCGGTGCCTCCAGAACAGCAGAGGATGTGATGGTGGCCAGAGATTGTATGCTGGCATTGCATACAGGAGCACCGGTCTGTATTCAGCATATTAGTTCAGCAAACTCTGTGGAACTTGTCCGTATGGCAAAGAAAATGGGGGCCGATATTCATGCAGAAGCAACCCCGCATCATTTTACACTGACAGAGGACGCTGTGTTAAAATATGGCACACTGGCGCGGATGAATCCACCTGTGCGAACAGAGAATGATCGCCTGCAGATTATCGAAGGTCTGAAGGACGGTACCATCGATCTGATTGTGACGGATCACGCACCGCACAGCACAGAAGAAAAGGAAAAGCCGCTGGCGGAAGCACCAAGCGGTATTACAGGCCTTGAAACTTCTCTGGGTCTTGGACTGCTTTCGCTGGTTGAACCGGGACATCTGACACTGTTACAGCTGATGGCCTGCATGAGTAAGAATCCTGCAGAGTTTTATCGTATGATCCCGGGCAGTGTGACCCAGGATGCACCTGCTGATTTGGTTATTTTTGGTGAAAAAGAGCGTTGGACAGTGGATCATTTTGCGTCAAAGGCATCCAACAGTCCTTTTAAAGGATGGGAGCTGCCGGGGAAGATTTATTACACTATCTGCGCCGGCAAAATTGTCTACCAATGTGATTGCCGCTAGTGTACCATGTAAAGTGATTCGTGAAATAACGGATCAAGATAAAACGGGATATCGTCCATAATAGATATTGAAAAAAATGACAATATGGATTGTTCTTTAAGCCGTGAATGGCTGAGAATAATTCATATTGTCATTTTTTTCTTTTTTATCCACATAATTCATGACAAAGCGGATGGCTTCTTCGTAGTCCACAAGCAAATTTGGATTAAAAATTATAAAAGAATTAATGCACAATATTGACAAATAACATAAAGAGAATGTAAGGATTTCTTAAGTTGTTTTTCCGGGGGAGGACATGCTAAAATTATTGTATAACATTATTGAATTGCCAAGATAATGTGAAAAGAAAACGGCAATAAAGAATAATCGGAAAAGGAGAGGTGTGATACGATGAAATCTAAGGGAATCATTTTAGTGGCATTGTTATGTATATTTGCGATATCCGGGTGCAGTAAAGAGACAAATACGACGACAACGGACAGTGAAACAAGAAGTACACAAATCACTGCATCGGAAGAGACATCTGCGAAGAATGAAATGACAATTGTATTAAAGGATAATGAAACAGGTAATCTTCTTGAGAATAAAGTCGTTGAGGATGAAGAGAAGATCACAGCATTTAATCAAATGTGCGGTGGATTGAAGAATCCAACAGATGAGAAGTATTCCGAGGCTTTTTTCGATAGTATAACAAGTAGTGAGTATACATTGAATTTTTCCAGCAGTGATTTTACTGAAACAGCATCTGATAAAGGTGATGCAGTCATCGTAGAGTGCAACGGTCTTTCATATGAACTTGCAGTGGGCGGGGAAGAATGGCAGAAAATAGCTGATTTTCTGGATAGTATTTCAAAATAGATAGAACAAAATATTGAATTGATGAGGCTTGAATGGCATGGTTTGCTGTTCAAGCCTTAGTTATTAAGCAGAAAAATTTGTTTAAAAATATCAGGAGTATTGCAAATTGCCAGAGACACTGGTGTAGATGTAAGTTGAGGAAATGGCTGCAGTATGGTATGATTAAGACAGTGTATTTCGCAGGAACTTTGAAAGTAAATTGCAGAAAAGGAGTGTGCACGAATGGGAAATTTTGTAAATCCAGGAAATGATGCATTCAGAGTTGCATTGGCTTCCAGCATTTATGTTGATAAAACGGGTTTGCTTGAGTATACCAATAAAGTAACCGGAACACTACAGGCATATATTTGCAACAGTCGTCCGAGAAGATTTGGCAAGTCAATTACAGCCAATATGCTGACGGCCTATTATAGCAAAGGCTGTGATTCTGAGACTATTTTTGCTGATTTGGAAATAGGTAAAAGTCCTGATTTTAAAAAGCACCTGAATCGGTATGATGTGATTCATCTTGATGTTCAATGGTGCATGGAACCTGCTGGTGGACCGGAATATGTTCTCTCTTATATTGTGGAAAAGACAATAAGTGAACTCAGAGTCTATTACCCGAATATATTGCCTGATCATATGAAATCCTTGCCGGAAGCATTGTCCTGTATTTATGCTGCATCAGGAAAGAAATTTGTCATCATCATTGATGAGTGGGATGTTTTGATTAGAGATATGGCAGTGAACCAGAAGATTCAGGAGGACTATATTAATTTCCTTCGGGGACTGTTTAAGGGAACCGAACCGACGAAATATATTCAGCTTGCCTATTTGACAGGAATCTTGCCGATTAAAAAGGCACGTACACAGTCGGCACTCAATAATTTTGATGAATTTACGATGCTGGATGCAAGTATTTTAGCACCGCATGTTGGTTTTACTGAGAGTGAAGTGCAGCAACTTTGCCGGAAATATCATAGAGACTTTGAGAAGGTTAAGAGATGGTATGACGGATATTTGTTGGAAGATTATCAGGTCTATAATCCTAAAGCGGTTGTCAGTGTGATGCTGAAAGATAAGTTCAGAAGCTATTGGTCTGAGACGGGGTCTTATGAGGCAGTTGTCCCATTGATCAATATGGACTTTGACGGATTGAAAACAGCTATTATAGAAATGCTGGCAGGTAATGCGATAGAAGTTGATGTCGGTACATTCCAGAATGATATGAACAATTTTTATTGCCGGGACGATGTTTTGACTTATTTGATTCATCTTGGCTATTTGGCTTATGACCAGGACAAAGAGAGAACGTTTATTCCGAATGAAGAAGTGCGGATGGAACTGATTAGGGCAGCTAAACGAAGAAAATGGAATGAACTAACTGATTTAGATATAAAAATATCCTGATAAGTGTAATTGTTAATTGCAGCTTAATCGGGATATTTTTGTCATCTGTTATGTATTTAAGTTCCTACATACCAAAGCTTTCCATCACAAATGTAACCAGTGCAATGAGGGCAGCAACAACACAAAGCAGTGTTAAGGCAAGATAGCTTTTCTTGTGGTTGAAAGTATATTGTGCATAGGATTCGGAAGCAGCAAATGTACAGAATACAGTCATTATCAGGAAATTCGATTGATGGCAAATAATATTAATGATATAGGCAAAGAGAAGAACGGCTAAAACAGTAACCGTTCTGATGTGATTGCTTTTAATCTGGATAGCAGGATTCTTATCAGTATTTTGGGTTGATGATTGATTGTTCATTGTATAAACCTTCTTTCAGTTCAAGATTCACTCTTGAGTTTTGGTGTGAAATGTATAGAAGCCGGGAAACATTTACACCTTTTATATTCATCATCAGTATACTTCGGGTGAGGGGAAAATGTCCATAAGAATAGTGATATTAATTCTCAACTTTTGACATCTGGTTAATATAAGAAGGGGTTAAATGTAAGTTGAGAAAATCATGGTTATATGGTATGATTGAAAGAGAAATACAGCAGAAAAAGTTCTGAAGAATAGAACATTCCACAAAAGATAAAGAAAAGAAATAATTATAAAGGAGTGTTTTTACGTGAGCTTATTGGAACGAGGTTGTATTGATGTATTTGTAGACAAAATAGTGCCATGTTTACTGGAAAAAGAAACCGGAGAAGTTAAAGAAACGGTTGTTTTCAAAATAGAAAGCAGGGCATATTTGAAAAAGTTTCAAGAGAAAAATGGATGGCACATCAATTGGAATAATTTGCCTGAAAATGTGGAGGTATTTGCGTTAGCGCTAAAGGATGACAATAGTATTCAAGGTCTGGTAGGTGTGCGAAATGATTGGAATTCGAGAGCAGCGTATTTACATTGGGCATGTGTGGCGCCACACAACAATAAAAAAGAATTTGGTTTTCAAAAATATATAGGAGTTGGAGGGCATTTATTTGCTATAGCGGCGGATAAATCTATACAATGGGGCTATGAAGGTGCGATGCATGGTTTTGCAGCTAATGAGGAATTACTTAATCATTATATAGAAATTTTTGGTGCAGAATATTTGGGAATGCTTCATCAATATCAATTTTTTATTAACGAAGAACAAGCAAAAAAATTATTGGAGGTATATCACTATGAATGGAATGAGGCCTGAATTTATGAAAAAAGCTGTACTTAGTAAAAGTTATTATGAAACACCGAACCCATATGTTAATGCACCATCTTGTCATGTTAATTTATTGGAACTTTCAAAATATGCGAGGAAAAAAGGAAAGAAACTAGCAGATTTATCTAAGGAAGAGGTTAATCAGTTTTTGATTTGAGGTAAAAAAATGGCAACGAGTACTTTTGACCGAAGGCTAGAATTAAATACTACAGAATCCGTGAAAAAGTTGATGGAGGTTATGCAGGAAGAAGCTCCGGTAATGCCTTTGTCACAACATCCTTTTTCTTCAGCGGAAAGGGAGAAAGCAGAGTTTCTTTTATGTCAGTTTTTAAGTAGGAAATAATAAAGTGCGGTTAGAATAACATCTTATAAGAGTTTCAGAAAGAGCGTATTCATTATAGGTGCTTCAACGTCGGTTGGTACTTAGGCAGTGTTTTTGTACTGCCTTATGTACCCCTACCGAGCGTTGGCAGCGGGAGCGGCCTGTAATGAATACGCTCTTTCTGAAACTCTTTGATATATTCGGAAACCGCACTTTTCTTTTTTTATAAAAAACTACTTGCCAACTTCTGTTAATTATGTTATAGTATCAAAAGATTTGAATATCAAATTATTTTAAATCAAAAAGATTTTATATTAAAACTAAAATTCAAAACAGTCATAGGACAGATGGAGATGAGCTATGAGAGGCAGGATATGCGGCACGGGTTCTTATTTGCCGGAGAAATATTACGATAATAATGATATTGCGAAGATTGTTGAGACCAGTGATGCATGGATTCGCGAGCGGACAGGCATTGTCCGGAGACACATAGCATCAGGAGACGAGACCACGGTGAGTATGGCGGTGGAGGCCGGAAGACGGGCCCTTGAGAATGGCCATGTGCTGCCGGAGGAAATCGATATGATTCTGGTATCCACCATTACGCCGAATGCTGTGATTCCCGGTGTGGCTTTTCAGGTTCAGGCGGCTTTAGGGGCAGACCGGGCAGTCTGTTTTGACCTCAGTGCAGCCTGCAGCGGATTTGTCTTTGCTTATCAGACAGCTCAGGCATATATTGCGGCGGGGCTGTATCAGACAATTTTGCTCATCGGCAGCGAGACGCTGTCAGCCATCAATAACTGGGAGGATCGAAGCAGCTGTATCCTGTTTGGTGACGGCGCCGGTGCAGCCGTTGTTCAGGCTGAAGAAGGAGAAGTTTATCCTTCGGTGGCAGGCTCTGATGGCACCATGGGTCATGTATTGGCCTGCGAGAGCCGTGTGCAGAATGACTGGCATCAGAAGGAAGCAGAACGTAAGACCTACATTGATATGGACGGCACGGCAGTTTTTAAGTTTGCGGTGAGAAAGATGCCGGAGATGGCAAAGTCTTTGATGACACAGATGCATTGCACAGAGGCAGACATTGACTGGTTTATCACCCATCAGGCCAATGAGCGGATCATTGAAGCCATAGCAAAGCGGCTAAAAGCGGATATCGCGAAGTTCCCGATGAATATCGCGGAATGTGGCAATACTTCATCCGCCAGCATACCGATTCTTTTGGATGAGATGAACAGAAGTGGTCAGCTTAAGGATGGACAGAAAATCATTATGGCCGGTTTTGGCGCCGGTCTGTCATGGGGTGCCGTCTATATGGAGTGGCATGCATAATTCGTATCTGAAGCGGTGATGCATCATTCGTCTCAGTGCGGCAGGCATCATCAGATGCGGGATGCATTTCATCTTTGGATGGGGTACAGACAGAAGTTATGCATTGAAATGGTTAATAATAAAAATTAAAAATATATATCAACGAAAAGGAGAACAAAACGATGTTAGAGAAAGTAATCGCAATTGTAGCAGAAGGACTTGGAGTAGAAGCAGGTAATCTGAATGCAGAGACAACATTTGAATCACTTGGGGCAGATTCCATTGACCTGATGGATATGGTCATGAATTTCGAGGATGAATTCGGTATTGAAATTGATGCAGATTCCATGGGCACCTTAAAGACTATCGGTGATGTGGTAGATTATCTGACAGCCCATCAGAACTAAGGAAAGACATAAGAACAGCAGAGAATAGAATGCTGTATTGACAGAAAAACAGCAGCAGAGAATAGAATGCTGCATTGACGGAAAAGACCGACATCAAAAACAGACAGAAAGAGGTTGTAATATGAAGACGGAAGTAACCGAATTGCTTGGAATAGAATATCCGATTATCCAGGGCGGCATGGCCTGGGTTGCTGAGTATCATCTTGCAGCCGGCGTATCAAATGCCGGTGGACTTGGACTGATAGGCGCAGCCAGTGCGCCGGCAGAATGGGTGCGTGAACAGATCCGGTCAGCGAGAAAGCTGACAGACAGACCTTTCGGGGTCAATATTATGCTGATGAGTCCCTATGCGGATGAAGTAGCGAAAGTCATTGTGGAAGAAGGCGTGAAGGTTGTAACAACCGGTGCCGGAAGCCCTGAAAAATATATGCAGATGTGGAAAGAGGCCGGTGTGAAAGTCATCCCGGTGGTAGCCTCCACAGCACTTGCAAGAAGAATGGAACGCTGCGGTGCAGACGCAGTGGTGGCTGAAGGCTGTGAAGCCGGCGGCCATATTGGAGAGAATACAACGATGGTTCTTGTGCCTCAGATTGTTGACGCAGTGAAGATTCCGGTGATCGCAGCCGGCGGTATCGCAGATGGCCGCGGTATGGCAGCAGCCTTTATGCTGGGGGCTAAAGCGGTTCAGCTGGGAACAGTATTTGTTACAACAGAGGAATCACAGGTCCATGAGAATTATAAAAAAGCCATTATCAAGGCAAAAGATATCGATTCCCGTGTAACAGGAAGAACAACGGGACACCCTGTCAGAGCATTGAGAAATCAGATGACGAAGAAGTATCTGGAACTGGAAAAGTCCGGTGCGGGATTTGAAGAACTGGAACTTTTGACCCTCGGCGGTTTAAGAAAAGCTGTCGTGGACGGGGATGTGGTGAATGGCAGTGTCATGGCCGGTCAGAGTGCTGCCATGGTTAAAGAAGTGATGAGCTGTCAGAATCTGATCCGGAAACTGGTGAGAGAGACAGAAGAATGCTTTGGGAGAAAATATTATGAATAAAATAGCGTTTATTTACCCGGGACAGGGTGCCCAGAAAGCGGGAATGGGCAAAGATTTTTATGCATACAACCCTCTGGCGGCGGAGATTTATGATAAAGCCTCAGAAATTTTAAATATAGATATGAAAACACTGTGCTTTGAAGAGAATGATTTATTAGATCAGACGGAATATACACAGGCAGCCATGGTGACAACCTGTCTGGCTATGACGGCCGTTCTGGAAGAAGCAGGACTTAATCCGGATGTTACAGCCGGATTAAGCCTCGGCGAATATTGTGCCATTGCGGCGGCGGGCGGTATGACAGTAGAGGATGCCATTCGTCTTGTACGCAAAAGGGGAATTCTCATGCAGAATACCGTGCCGAAAGGCGAAGGTGCCATGGCGGCAGTTATCGGCGCAGAAACAGAGCTGATTGAAAAATGTCTGGCATCGATTGAGGATGTAAGCATTGCCAATTACAACTGCCCGGGACAGATTGTTATTACCGGCAGGAAAGCGGCGGTGGAGCAGGCGGTGGAAGCATTAAAAGCAGCCGGTGTCAGAAGATGCGTCATGCTCAATGTCAGCGGACCGTTCCATTCACCGATGATGATTCCGGCCGGCGAAGCGCTGGATCAGGAGATGGCAGATATGCAGTGGTCAGAACTGAAAATCCCTTATGTGACCAATGTGACAGCGGAATATGTCACCGATGTTCATGAGACGAGAGCCCTTCTGGCAAAACAGGTGGCATCTTCCGTTAGATGGCAGGCCTCTATGGAGCGGATGATTGCCGATGGCGTGGATACATTTGTTGAAATCGGACCGGGAAAGACACTGGCAGGTTTTATGCGAAAGATCAACCGCAATGCAAAAGTTTACACAGTGAATACGGTGGAAGATGCACAGAAAGTTGTTGAAGAACTTGGTGTTTTGGAACATAAAAGGGTTTTGACAATTAGAAATAAAGTGAACAATTAATCATCTGATGTGGGATAGAAACAGGAGAACGAAATGGGAAAATTTGACGGGAAGACAGCAGTTGTGACCGGTGCTTCCAGAGGTATCGGACGGGCCATTGCCAAAAAGCTGGCAGCTTGCGGTGCGACAGTGATTATTAATTACAATGGTTCAGAAAGCAAGGCTGCGGCTGTACAGCAGGAGATTATAGATGAAGGCGGCAGAGCGGATATTTTTCAGTGCAATGTCAGTGATTTTGCAGCCTGTGAAGCTTTTTTCAAGGCTGTGACAGAAAAATACGGCCGGATTGATTTTCTGATTAATAATGCAGGCATCACGAAGGACGGACTGTTGATGGCCATGAAGGAAGAAGATTTTGACAGTGTCATCGATGTGAATCTGAAAGGCACTTTTCATTGTATCCGGTTTGCAGCCAGACAGATGATGCGTCAGCGCTATGGACGGATTGTCAATATGGCTTCTGTCGTGGGTGTGGCCGGCAATGCAGGACAGGCCAATTATTCAGCTTCAAAGGCAGGTGTCATCGGCCTGACAAAATCCGCAGCCAAAGAACTGGCTTCCAGAGGCATTACGGTGAATGCTATTGCTCCGGGAATGATTGAAACGGATATGACGGCAGATCTGGCAGATAAAGTGAAGGATGAGATGATGAAGCAGATTCCGCTGAAGCGCTTCGGACAGGCAGAGGATGTGGCCAATGCGGCAGCCTTTCTGGTGTCGGATGAAGCGGCTTACATAACGGGTCAGGTGCTGCACGTGGACGGCGGCATGGTCATGTAAGCGGATTGCTATATAGGTGATATGGATAGATTTCAGAATGGAGAAAATGATGGAAAAGCGCAGAGTAGTGATTACAGGTATGGGTGCAGTGACACCTATCGGCAATAACGTAGAGACTTTCTGGAAGAATGTCAAGGAAGGCAAAAACGGTATCGGATCGATTACCAAATTCGATACCACAGATTATAAAGTAAAAATTGCAGCAGAGGTCAAGGATTTTTCAGCGAAGGAGCTGATGGATTTCAAGGCTGCGAAGCGTATGGAGACCTTTTCACAGTATGCGGTGGCAGCAGCAAAGGAAGCCTGCGCGGATGCCGGTTTTAATATTGAGGAAGAAGATCCTTATCGCTGTGGCGTGATCATCGGTTCCGGTGTGGGCAGCCTGCAGCAGGTTGAAAAAGCCTGCCAGACCATTGAGACAAAGGGCCCGGGCAGAGTGAATCTGCTGCTTGTACCGATGATGATCTCCAATATGGCGGCAGGCAATGTGTCAATCCAGCTTGGTTTAAAAGGAAAGTGTACTAATGTGGTGACAGCCTGTGCCACAGGAACAAACTGTATCGGTGATGCTCTTCGCGCTATCCAGTATGGGGATGCGGAGGTAATGTTTGCCGGCGGTACAGAGAGCTGCATCTGCCCGACAGCGGTTGCAGGTTTTACAGCACTGACAGCTTTAACCACAGTCCAGGATCCGGATCGCGCATCTATTCCTTTTGACAAGGAAAGGGGCGGTTTTGTTCTTGGTGAAGGTGCCGGCGTAGTGGTACTGGAAGAGTTAGAGCATGCCAAAGCAAGAGGTGCACATATTTATGCAGAGCTGGTGGGCTATGGTGCTACAGGCGATGCTTATCATATCACATCCCCTGCAGAGGACGGCAGCGGTGCCGCCAGAGCTATGGAACTGGCCATGGAAGAGGCAGGCATTGCTCCATCTGAAGTACAGTATATCAATGCCCATGGTACAGGTACCCATCACAATGACCTTTTTGAGACAAAGGCAATTAAGAAAGCTTTTGGCGAGGATGCCAAAAATCTTGTCATCAATTCGACGAAATCCATGATCGGTCATCTTCTGGGTGCTGCCGGTGCGGTGGAAAGTATTGTCTCAGTGAAGGCTATTGAAGAGGGATTTATCCACCAGACTATCGGAACGAAAGAACCGGGTGAGGGTTGTGACTTAAACTATGCCATTGACGGACCTGTAGAGAAAGATATTCAGTATGCCATCAGCAATTCCCTCGGGTTTGGCGGACATAATGCGTCCCTTCTTTTCAAGAAGTATGAAGGCTAGGTGTAAAAATGGAATTAGATGAACTTTTAAAATTGATACGGGCCGTGTCAGATTCAGAACTGACGGGTTTTAAATATGAAGCAGGGGGTGTGTGTCTGAACCTGAAGAAGGAAAAAGAAGTAGTGACAGCACTGCAGACATTGCCGGCGGCCGGTGTCAGCCAGTCAGTGATGCCGCTGCAGGCAGTTGCAGCATCAGCAATGTCAGAAGCTTCAGCAGATTCAGGGGAGAAGGCAGCCGGAACAAAAGAGGCAGAGCAGAAAGGCTTTCTTGTGAAATCACCGTTGGTGGGCACATTTTATGCCGCACCTGCTGAGGATGCAGCCCCTTATGTAGCTGTGGGTGATACGGTGAAAAAAGGTCAGACAGTGGCTATTGTGGAAGCCATGAAGCTGATGAATGATATTGAGAGTGATTTTGACGGCACAGTGGCTGAAATTCTTGTGGAAAACGGCGAGATGGTAGAATATGGCCAGCCGCTGTTCAGAATTGCCTAGTACATCGTTTTCGAAATAACTACACCATTCACTTGCCTGCGAATCCTATTGTACAGGTAGAAAAGCCTCGGCGTAGCCCGCTACGCCTACGTTTTTTTACCTGCACACTCGAATCCGCATCCTACGCGATTGATATAGTTATTTACGAAACGATGTACTAGGTTGTATAGAATTGTCTAGGCTGTGCAGATAAGTGCTGAACTGATTTTGTAATATATAAGAAAGAAGTTAGATCAATGAAACATCTTGGAATTAATGAGATTAAAGAGATTCTTCCGCACAGACATCCTTTTTTGCTGGTGGATTATATCGAAGATTATGAACCCGGCGAATATGCTGTGGGCTATAAATGCGTGACATACAGAGAAGACTTTTTTGCAGGGCATTTTCCACAGGAACCGGTGATGCCCGGGGTATTGATCATCGAAGCCCTGGCCCAGGTGGGTGCAGTGGCTGTGCTGATGCAGGAAGAGAATAAAGGCAAGCTTGGTTATTTTGGCGGTATCAAAAACTGCCGTTTCAGAAGAAAAGTTGTGCCGGGAGATAAATTGAAACTGGAAGCAAGAATTATTCGTCAGAAAGGACCTGTTGTTGTGGGCGAGGCCATTGCCTCCGTGGATGGAGAAGTGGCTGTCAAAGCCGAACTGACACTGGCTATCGGGGAATAAAGATGATCAGAAAAGTTTTAATTGCTAATCGCGGAGAAATTGCGGTGCGCATCATCCGGGCCTGCAGGGAAATGGGCATAGAAACGGTGGCTGTCTATTCGGAGGCAGATAAGGAAGCCCTGCATACACAGCTGGCGGATGAAGCCATCTGTATTGGTCCGGCACCTTCTTCTGAGAGTTATCTGAATATGGAACAGATCATCAGTGCCACCATTGTGTCAGGAGCAGATGCCATTCATCCGGGATTCGGATTTTTGTCGGAAAATGATCGATTTGCAGCGTTATGTGAGCAGTGTCATATTATTTTCATCGGACCAACCGCAGATGTCATCCGCAGACTCGGCAATAAATCCAATGCCAGAAATACGATGATCGCGGCAGGGGTACCGGTGATCCCGGGAAGCAAGGAACCCTTGTATCATGCAGAAGAAGCATTGGTCATTGCAGAAGAAGTGGGGTATCCGGTAATTGTCAAGGCGGCCCTTGGCGGCGGTGGCAAAGGCATGCGTGTGGCTTATCATCAGGATGAACTGGAAAATGCTTTTATGACAGCCCAGAAGGAATCTATGGCAGCTTTTGGCGATAATACCATGTATCTGGAACACTTTGTGGAGCATCCGAAGCATATTGAGTTCCAGATCCTTGCGGACAATTACGGTCATGTAATCCATCTGGGCGAGCGTGACTGCTCCATCCAGAGAAATCACCAGAAGCTGATTGAAGAATCGCCTTGTGCCATTATGAGTGATGCACTGCGTCAGAAGATGGGAGAGGCGGCAGTGAATGCTGCAAAAGCAGCGGGATACGTGAACGCCGGAACTATCGAGTTCCTGCTTGAAAAGACAGGATGTTTTTATTTTATGGAAATGAATACCCGTATCCAGGTGGAGCATCCGGTAACAGAGTGGGTCACAGGCATTGACCTTATCAAAGAGCAGATCCGTATTGCCGACGGGCGGGAACTGTCCTACACCCAGGAGGATGTGAAGCTGACGGGACATGCCATTGAATGCCGTATTAATGCGGAAAATCCTTATAAAGGTTTTCGGCCGTGTCCGGGAAAAATCACAGATATGTATCTCCCCGGCGGCAAAGGCATCCGTATTGATTCAGCTATTTACAGCGGTTATGAAGTACCGCCGTACTATGACAATATGCTGGCGAAATTGATCGTATTTGCGAAAAACAGAAATGAAGCCATCACAAAGATGCGCAGCGCTCTGGGAGAAGTGATCATTGAGGGTATTGATACCAATGTGGATTATCAATATGAGATTTTAAATGATCCGGATTATCAGAGCGGTGATTTTGATATCGAATTTATTGCAGATAAAGAGGAACAATTGCTGAATCATCGTTATACAGCTGAAGGGTAAAATATTTTGCAGCGTGGCAGGCAATATTGATAATGCCGGGCAGCGAAAAATGATTGATGATGCCGGGCAATGCAAAAAGCCGGTGAAGTGACAGGAGGGATGAACAATGAAGCTTGGAAATATGTTTAAAAAGACCAATCAGAAAAATTACATTACATTGACAAACAGGAAGGCCAATGTTCAAAACTCCGGGGAGTCATCACCGGAGGTGCCTGAAGGGCTGATGCGCAAATGCAATGCCTGCAGAGCGGTGGTATTGGCAGAAAGTATTATTGGCAATCAGTATATTTGCCCGAAATGCGGCAACTATTTTAGTGTACCGGCAAGACGCCGCATCGAGATGCTGGCAGACGAGGAAAGTTTCAAGGAATGGGATACAGGCCTGACATCCGGAAATCCGCTGCATTACAAAGGCTATGAAGATAAAGTTGAAGCGCTTCGTGAGAAGACCGGCCTTGATGAAGCGGTGACTACAGGCCTTGCCAGGATTGGCGGTCATGAAGTGGTACTGGCCGTGTGTGACAGCCATTTTATGATGGCCAGCATGGGAAAAGTTGTTGGTGAAAAGCTGACAAGAGCCATTGAGAAAGCTACAGAGCGAAAGGTGCCGGTAATCATTGTTGCCTGCTCCGGCGGGGCCAGAATGCAGGAAGGTATCCATTCTCTGATGCAGATGGCGAAAACATCTGCCGCTTTAAAAAGACATCATGATGCGGGACAGCTCTATATCTCGGTTCTTACAAACCCTACAACCGGCGGTGTTACAGCCAGTTTTGCCATGCTTGGGGATATTATTCTGGCAGAACCGAATGCACTCATTGGTTTTGCGGGACCAAGAGTCATTGAGCAGACCATCGGACAAAAACTGCCGAAGGGTTTTCAGCGTTCGGAATTCCTCTTAGAACATGGCTTTATTGATCAGATTGTAGAAAGAGAACACCTGAAGAATCGTCTGGAGCATCTTCTGTCACTGCATGAGAAAAACCTTGAGGCGGAGCAAAGATTCAGAAACTATAAGGAAGTGTCAGAGTCATCTGAGAATCCGGATCTGAATATGAGTGAAGAATTATCCATTGCGAAAAAAGATGAAAAGAAATCTGCCTGGGACAGAGTGCTGGCTTCCAGAAAGAAGGAAAGACCTGTCGGAACAGAATATATAGCTGATCTTTTTTCGGATTTTACAGAGCTGCATGGTGACAGATACTTTGGTGATGATCCGGCTATCGTAGGCGGTATCGCAAGATTTCACGGCCTGCCGGTGACGGTGATCGCCCAGGAAAAAGGACGAACCACCCGTGAAAATGTCATGAGAAATTTTGCCATGCCATCACCGGAGGGGTATCGAAAAGCTCTTCGCCTGATGAAGCAGGCAGAAAAATTCGGTCGTCCGGTTATCTGTTTTGTAGATACTCCCGGGGCTTTCTGCGGTATGGAAGCAGAGGAACGCGGGCAGGGAGAAGCCATTGCAAGAAATCTTTTTGAAATGTCAGGTTTGAAAGTGCCGATTCTGTCCATTGTCATCGGGGAAGGCGGCAGTGGCGGTGCTCTTGCTATGGCGGTGGCAGATGAGGTGTGGATGCTTGAAAATTCTATTTATTCGATCTTATCGCCGGAAGGTTTTGCCAGTATTCTATGGAAGGACAGCCATAAAGCGAAGGAAGCGGCAGCTGTGATGCGGCTGACGGCGGCAGATCTTCAAAAACATGGCATGGTGGAGCGTGTTTTTGAAGAACCGGAAGATCTCACCATAGAGACACTGTCGGAACTGACATTGAAAATGGACAGATGTATGAAAATATTTTTCAGAAAACAGCTGGCAATGACGGGTGATGAGATTGCAGAGATGAGATATCGGAGGTTCAGAGCATTATGATGACATATCCAGAGTTAAAAATCGGTGATCTGACAGCCAAAAAGCCGATCATTCAGGGTGGCATGGGCATCGGCATCAGTCTGTCAGGGCTGGCCGGGGCAGTGGCGAAAGCCGGAGGTGTCGGTGTGATCTCGACAGCCCAGATTGGTTTTAGGGAGCCGGATTTTGAAGAACATCCGGTGGAAGCCTGCCGAAGGGCCATCGGCAAAGAACTGGCCAAAGCAAGGGAAATTGCACCGATGGGGATCATCGGTTTTAACATCATGACTGCATTGAGAGATTATGAAGGACATGTCCGGGCGGCAGTGGAAGCCGGTGCGGATCTGATCATCTCAGGTGCGGGATTGCCCCTTGATCTGCCGGGACTGGCAGCAGAAAGTCAGACAAAGATTGCACCGATTGTATCAACGGAACGTTCGGCGGCGGTTATCCTGAAATACTGGGACAGAAAATACCATCGTACAGCGGATCTTGTGGTGATCGAGGGACCGAAAGCCGGTGGACATCTCGGTTTTAGTCGTGAACAGTTGGAAGAATATGCTGAAAAAAAATATGCCGAAAAAAGCTATGATGATGAAGTGAAAAAGATCATGGCTGTTGTCAGAAAATATGGTGAGAAATACGGCTGCCATATTCCTGTTGTGCTGGCCGGCGGCATTTCAGACAGGACATCGGCAGAGCATGCCTTTAACCTTGGGGTGGATGGCATTCAGGTTGCGACGCGTTTTGTAACGACAGAAGAATGTGATGCAGATATCCGTTACAAAGAAGCTTATATCCGGGCAAATAAAGAAGATATTCAGATTGTGAAAAGTCCTGTGGGGATGCCGGGCAGGGCCATTATGAATCCTTTTATGGAGCGGGTGATGGCCGGTGAAAGGATATCACCGAAGAAGTGCCTGCTCTGCATGAAGGGCTGCAAGCCTTCGGAAATTCCTTATTGCATTACGGAGTCTCTGCTCCATGCGGCAAAGGGTGAAACTGATGAAGCACTATTATTCTGCGGCGCTGATGCCTGGCGGGCTGAGAAGATAGAGACAGTGGAAGAAGTGATGGACGACTTACTGCAGATGTAAAGATGAATCCTGATGAAAAGTTGAAGAACTATATCAATTTTTCATCAGGATTTTTGTATTAAATGAAGAAATGGGATGGCATTTTAGAGATGACAGGTGTATAACTGATGAAAGATGCGGTGTGAAGCCGCAGTGATTGAATGAAAGTGAAAGGAAGAAAGGTTATGGCAGTCAGTTTAATTTTAACAGAGCAGATTATCAAATTATTCATTATACTTTTACTGGGATTTCTGCTTGTGAAATTTGGATTATTGAAGGCATCGGATAGTAAAAGTGTTTCGGTAATTCTTGTCTATCTGATTCTTCCCTGTATGATCATTAATGCATTTCAGATTGATTATACTCCTCAGGTACGTGAAGGTCTGATATTTACCATTGCAGTATCTGTTATTGTCCATGTGATTTTTATTGCAGTGACAGCTCTGCTTAAGCGGCCGTTGGGACTGGATACCATTGAACAGTTGACAGTCATTTATACAAACGGCGGTATTCTGGTCATCCCTTTAGTCCAGGCCATGCTGGGGGATGGCTATGTGATCTATTCCTGCAGTTTCATTGTAGTTCAAATCATCCTTTTGTGGACGCACTGCAAACAAAAATTATGCAGCAGCCAGGAACTGGAGCTGAAGAGTATTTTTTTGAATGCGAACATGGTGGCTATCTATGTAGGAATTATTTTATTTTTCACACAGATCCATCTGCCGGATGTTATCGGCGGAACTATCAATATGCTGGCAAACATGGTAGGCCCTATGGGCATGCTGCTGGCTGGTATGGCGATTTCGGAAGTCCCTTTAAAGCATGTCTTTATGACAGGGCGTAATTATCTGGTTGTCCTGCTGCGGCTGATCGTGTATCCGGTGATCATACTGGCAGTATTTAAGCTGTCCGGTGCGGCGGGTATGATCCCTGACGGCAAAAATATTCTGATGATCGTGTATCTGGCCTGTATTACACCGGCCTGCGCAACCGTCACATCTATGGCGCAGCTCTATGACAGCAATGCTGCTGAGTCCAGCATGTTTTATGTGCTGACAACGATTTGTTCCATCATCAGCATGCCGGTGATGATTTTCGTTTATACAATGGTTATTTAAGGATAACAGCAGTGAGATTTGAGGAATCAACACAGCGATGCAAGGCGTTGAAACCATGAATGAATAAATTGTACTAAAAATAATAAGTAACATTTTCGCAAGATGTATTGACAAATAAAATTAACGGGACTATAATCTGCTTCAGAAAAAGAGAGAGGTCTATGAAAGGGCAAGCGGCATATGCTGACTTGCTTTTTATTTACGCGAACAACGAGCCAAAGTCTGTGCTTGTACAGACTTTGGCGACTGTCGCGATAACGAGTGAAACAGGCAAAGCGTTGTTTCGCTCATTATAGAATAGGAGAGTGGATTTTATGACTGTAAGTCTCATTTTAACAGAACAAATTGCAAAATTATTTATTATTCTCATGATTGGTTTTATCATGGTCAGGATCGGTCTTTTGAAGGTTTCCGATAGCAAGAGTATTTCGGTCCTGCTCGTATATCTGGTGCTTCCCTGCATGATCATCAATTCATTTCAGATCGAATACACACCGGAAGTACTGAAGGGATTGATTTTTACCGTTGCGGCGGCTGTAATCGCCCATATTGTTTTTCTTATCCTCACGGCATTTTTAAGAAAACCGCTGCATCTGGATATGGTGGAGGAATTGACAACGGTTTATACCAATGGCGGTATTTTGGTTGTCCCCCTGGTTAAGGCACTCCTTGGTACGGAATATGTCATTTATTCCTGCAGTTTTTTGGCTGTGCAGATGATCCTGATCTGGACGCACGGCAGACATAAAATGTGCAGTGAGGAAAGGCTTTCCTTAAAGAAAATATTTTGGAATGCCAACATTGTGGCGATTTGTATCGGTGCATTTCTGTTTGTTACAAAGATTGAATTGCCGGATGTGATTGGCGGAACCATTGATATGCTGGCAGAAATGATCGGGCCGATCGGTATGCTATTGGCAGGTATGGCAATTTCTGAAATTCCATTCCAAAAAATATTCATGGAAAAAAGAAATTATCTGGCCGTTTTACTCAGATTGTTTATCTATCCTCTTGTCGTACTTATTGTGTTCAAAGTGCTAGATTTGACAGATTGGATCGCGGACGGAAAGAATCTGCTGCTGATTGTCTTTCTTGCATGTGTCACACCGGCCTGTGCAACAGTTACTTCCATGGCACAGCTTTATGATAAGAACAGTGCAGAGGCCAGCCTGTTTTATGTGCTGACCACACTTTTTTCAATCATCAGTATGCCGTTGATGATTCTTGTATTTGAAATTTTCTGTTAACGAAAAATTTTTATCCGAGAGACACGTCCAGTATCATCATCAGACTGAATCCGACAGCAAAACACAGGGTGCCCACATCAGAGTGGCGTCCCTGGGACATTTCGGGGATCAGCTCTTCCACGACAACATAGAGCATAGCGCCGGCGGCGAAACTCAGCAGATAAGGCAGGGCCGGAATAATATAATGGGCAGCCAGAATTGTCAAAATGCCGCCGACAGGTTCCACGATACCGGAGAGGACACCGCCCACAAAGGCTTTGCTTTTCTTCATACCTTCGGCGCGAAGGGGCATGGATATGATGGCGCCTTCCGGAAAATTCTGGATAGCGATGCCAAGGGATAATGCCAGTGCACCGGCGGCGGTGATGGTTGTGCTGTCTGAGAGATAACCGGCGTAGACGACGCCCACGGCCATACCCTCCGGGATATTGTGCAGCGTCACAGCCAGTACCATCATGGTTGTGCGCTGAAGTTTGCTTTTTGGTCCCTCAGCCTGATCGCTGTTCTGATGCAGATGGGGAATGATGTGATCTAAGAGAAGCAGAAACAGGATGCCGGTCCAGAAACCGATGGCCGCGGGAAGAAAAGACAGCTTTCCCATGGATGCGGATTGTTCAATGGCAGGAATGATCAGGCTCCATACGGATGCAGCCACCATAACACCAGCGGCAAAACCGGTTAATGCCCGTTGAATTTTGTCACTTAACGTATTCTTCATGAAGAATACGCAGGCGGCACCGAGGGATGTGCCGAGAAAAGGTATCAGAATACCGTAAAATACATTCATATTCATATATCAGACCTCCGATTATTGTGTATGAAATATAAAGATAGTTGTATGTGTAATTGCTCAAAATAATACTGATTAGCCATAGCTAACTAAAAATACTATAGCACGACTTTAACGAATTGACAAGCAGTATCGGTTTTTCTCCTTGACAGAGATACCGATGCTGTTATATTATTTTATCTTATCAATAAAAATCCTTTATTGCATAAAAAAATTACAGTTGGTGAATATTTGCAAAAAAGGAGGCAAGCGTTAAGCTCTATTGTGACAATTGTTCTTTCTTTCGGAACACAGAAGATGGTAAAGGAGCACAGCAGCTGCAATTGATGAGGCAGATCTGGCACAAAGATGTCTTTTGGATTACAGTATTTTATGTAATGATTCAATAAATTAAGAAAAGGAGAAAGATAGTGGATTTAAGTAAAATTGCTATAAAAAAAATCCGGGAGCTTATTGTGTTTACAGCACTTCTTGTGGTCGCCCTGTGGAAATTTGATGTGGTGCTCGATGTGCTGAAAGCAATATGGGGAATCCTATTTCCCTTTGTACTTGGCGGAGTGATCGCATTTGTGACCAACGTGCCAATGAGCTTTTTGGAAAAGAAAATTTTTGGAAGAGTAAAAAAAGAAAATAAGATAGTCGTAAAACTGGCAAGACCGATAAGCCTGCTCCTTACGATTGTATTTGCGGTTGGTTATGGTAAGTCCGGAACAGGCGATTTTATTCATTATAGTATTTCTGGTGCTGCAGCAGATTGAGGGAAATCTGATCTATCCTCATGTTGTGGGTGAATCGGTAGGGCTTCCGTCAATCTGGGTTCTTGCAGCGGTTATGATCGGTGGAAACCTTATGGGAATTGTAGGTATGCTTGTTTTTATTCCGCTGTTGTCCGTGTTTTATACTATTTTTCGGGAATTCGTATATCTGCGTCTGAAAAGGAAGCATATCAAACAGGTGACAAAGACAGAAATTGAGGAATATACGGTGGAGGAAACACGACAAACGCATGAGTAAATAAATTGGCCTGTATGAAGCATTTCTGATTTTTTATACGAATGAAGAATCAGAGAATGCACCAAACTACGAGGATGTAGAGAGCATCACAGTCATTGATGACCATACAGTAGAATGAAGACTATTTTGCAGGACATGCGAAGATTGATTCTGTTATCTTCAAGATTGTCTTTGCTTTTTATGTTTAATGACTCTATGTTAAAAACGTATAAGCACGTTAATTGACAAAAGTACCGCTGTGTGATATGATGTTTTCATCGAAAATTGCCGGTACGAAGCGGGCAGATGATTTTTTTACAGATGAGACGAAATGAAATGGCAGAAGGTTATCCAGATGGGATAACTATAGATAGAATGTACGAAGCATTCCTTGTTTTCATTATTTGAAACGGGAATGCTTTTCTTTTTGCTTTTTGCCGCAGCAACAGAATGGAGAG
>Ga0129311_1000619_pt1 | contig 29660 bp, 29 predicted proteins | sample Go1ome_FD_94435 | JGI IMG/M metagenome (GOLD analysis project Ga0129311, IMG submission 94435) | Western lowland gorrila individual fecal microbial communities from Wisconsin, USA - Go1022B metagenome | ecosystem: Host-associated > Mammals > Digestive system > Large intestine > Fecal | place...
TCACCTGCAACAGATACCGTTGAACCATTATGCTTCACGGTCATACTTCTAAACTTATGGCAGTTAAACAACTTACCACCCTTTCCCACGCGCTTCTGTACAAAGAACGCAGGACCTCCAGGCATCTTCACCTTCACCATTATTGCCACAATCAGCAATACAGGCCAAAGAATAAGTAATCCTAGCAATGCGACCACACGGTCAAATAAGTATTTTATAATCATACAAATTTTATTATTCCGGCAATATCTCCAAATAGAGTTCATTATGCTCCATTTCCTCCACAACTTTCACATTACTTGCAGAAAGAGCGGATTTATAAGACGCAATATTATCTTTTGATACAGTTTCAAACAATCTCAATCCAATACCGAATCCAACTTCATTCAGAATCTTATTCATGGCAGTACCCAAGCCCTTACCTCTATAGTCGATATCAACCATACGCCCACGGAATCCCTTTCCATGGAAGAAACTACGATTGAAGCAATATCCTGCAATTTTACCATTGGCATTATCTATGAGAACATATCCCAAGAAAGCCTTATTTCTCTGCAACTTCTTAATACTTTTTGCATCAAAGCCATGAGGATGAAAGAATGTATATGCCTCCTCTGGTTGATGATTGAAGAAATCCATAAGATAATCTGTAGAAACCTCCTTCAATCCTAATATATGATATCCTTCTGGGACATTCTGAAATCTGAAGTGATTCAGTTTACTACCATACCTGATTGAGAACAACAGTGAATTCAGCATATCCACCATATCCCATAGCCATGGCATTTTATCTCTTAGAAAATGTGCTATTTTATATAACATAATCAATCTTTTTTATCCCTCTTAGCTAATGGAACTCACCCATAACCTTAGCCCCAAAGATAATAGTACCACTATCGAAACTCTCAGTATAATGCCAAGCTCTTTCCGATCTTTGGCAGAAAGTCCAAATATTTCGACTATATCATCATCGTAGTCATAGAAATTCTCAAGAAACACAGAAACCTTTCCTATGTTTCATCACATGTGATATATCATACTTTTCCCGATTCCAGTCAATCTCTCCAAATGGCGAAATGATGCTCTCATCCACTTCACTTCACTCACCATACCTGCCTTCACCAGATTATGGTGTATATATGACTGAGCCATCATATCCAAGGTGTTGAGAAACTGGTAATAATCCTCCTACTCTTCAAAAATGTTTTGATGATTTATACCAGTTCCTGATGATTGTTTGGATTGCCTTGGCATTACCTCAATATTACGTATTCAATTTGATGTGAACAGTATCTGTCCCCCTTGTTTCACGACAAAACAGACTTATAGTTCTCTTCCATTAGTTTCCTAACACGATTAATATCAAACTCAAAAGCCTTCTCTATACAGTTAGCGCAACAACTTTGATAAAACTTCTTGTCTAAATATAATTTCTCTATTGCATTCTTAAATTCAACAATATCCCTTGGAGAGCACAAAATACCTGTTACACCATCTATGATATAATCTTTTATTCCATGTACATTAGAACCAATGACGGGTTTGCCTGCTGCTAAAGTTTCAATTCCTGCCAAGCCTAAACCTTCAATTAAAGAAGGGATAGTACCTATATCAACTATATGACCTAATTCGCATATAGTTTCGTGAGGCACTTGACCTGCAAAAATGACTCTATTTTTCAAATTACATTTCTCCGTCAATTTTTCCAATTCAACACGTTTTGTGCCAGTTCCACAAATTAGATAATAGATATCATCATAAGGTATATCAGAAAGAGCATTTATAATCACCTCATGATTTTTCCGTTCTGATAATTCTCCTACAGACAACACTAAAAATGCATCCTTTGGTACATTGAATTTCAAACGCAATGAATCTCGGTTTGGAGTAAGTTTACTAATATATTCCACATTGACACCTACTCCAGGAATATACCTTTTCTCTCTAACATGAAACTTCTGAATAACACCATAATCTTCCTTATTAATAGCGATAATCATATCTGTAAAGAAAGCCATAATATACTCAATAGGATAATACAGTATCCAACTCTTCCATCCTGAATTCTTATGAAAATGAAAACCATGATCAGTATACACCACCTTCGTTCCTCTTTTTCTTGAAGAAATAGCAGCAATTCTAACTATAGCCGCAGCGACAGGTGTGTGACAATGTATTAAATCATAATGATTTTCCTCCATAATAAGCTTAAGTTGCCTATAAGCGTGTATATTCTGCAAAGAAAAAGGACGCCTAGCAAAATCCACTTGATGCTTTATTACATTAAGGTAATCCAAGAAACCATCATCCTTCAACCAATCAGCATCTCCCATATTTGTCGCAGTATGTATTTCGTACCCCATATTTTTTAATATTTCCATATCACTTCGTTCAAAGTTTAGAAATTTATATACGGTAGCAACAAATAAAACTTTTTTCATATTTCTTTTATTATTATACGTGATTTAGGCAGTACTACTATAGCATTATCTGGTACATCATCAGACACAACTGCATTAGCGCAATTTTTACATTATTACCAATTTTTACATTTGGAATAATCTTAGCACCTGCACCAATAAAAACATTGTCTCCAATTACAAAACCACCATGTGATATAGTTACTTGTTGACATATTACAGATTTTTTTCCAACAATAGTATCATGTCCTACTATAATACCATTAGGGCCATGATATATAGACGGGGGGGGGTAAAAAAAAGAACTAGTTCCGGAATTCATGTTTATACCAAAGCTACAATGATGGTATGCATCAGTTTTCTTTATATACCACAGATAGTATAGTTTTATCAAAAAAGGTATCTTATTAGTTAGTTGGATTAACAACTATACTTTCCTTCTCCAATACTTTTCATGATTATAGTGTTGAATATAGGATATATATCTTGTGTTCTAACTCGCTGTCAAAAGAAAATAAAGTTAAAATTCTAAACATTTAACCATTCATTATTATATACATCCTCATACTTTTTAGCAAATTTAATAGCTTTTACGATATTCTTTGTCGTAAAAAACACCAAGCCAACCACATCCATAGCCAAACATCCAAGAAGAATGATATCCAAGAAATTGAATATAGTACCAAGCAAAATGACAAAAGGCTGATAGCCCCCAATATTAATTGCTTCCATCATTCTATCTTTTAAAGATGGTTCATGAGGTTTATATTCATCCAAAAATTTCTCTTCTTTTCCGATAACTTTATTAAGTTCTATTTCACCTTCTCTAAACTTATGAAAAACCAGCCGCATCACAATATCTGAAGTTGAAACAAATGAGCCTATCACAACTATCCATACATTCCCCTTTGAGAACAAGATTCCACCATCAACGTACACGGCATAGCCAAGTGCAGTATAAATAAAAGCCAAGAGAATATAACAAGCAGTTGCGTCAGCAAAAACGCCGAATGGTTGTTTTTTTACACTACGTGCGATATTACCATCAATACAATCGAAAAGCAACCACAAATTTACAAATATACCACCCAAAATATGCATAACTTGGGAGTCAAAATAGTAAAACGCTGCTGCTATCAAACCTATAAAAATAGATAAATAAGACACTGTATTTGCCGACAGTCCCAGATTTGCACAGATTGACGAACCAACAAACGACAATGGTCTATAAGTATATCTCACAAAAAAAGGATCCTTTCTTCTTTTCCAATCAGGAAGACCGTCCTTAAAGAATTTCACACTGTACTTTTTATTATTACTTGATTCCATAACTTAAATAATTTAAATAATATACATATCTTTTCTATTATAAAAGTCTTCAATAATTTTATTAATGGACAACGAAACATCCACGTCAATATAATATGAAAGAGTCTTGTCCTTAATAGATTTTAAAAACACAACTAATTCATAACGAATTCCCTCACCTTCCAACTGATAAAAAAACCTTTTGTTCTCTGAAGGATTTTCATATCTTATCTCAAAATAATCAGTCTTCCACCATGGTGCCGGAACATAGATATATCCTTTTGTCCCCGATATAATCAATTCCCCTTCAGATTTAGCTCCCTGTCCAACCTTCATTGACGCCATCGCATCTTTATACAGGAATGTAACTTTTGTAAACAAATCATATGTACTTTCTTCATTCTTTAAATGAGTAATGATTTCTTTTTTAACGTATTTGGTTCCTAATAATTGAAATATAGGTAGTAACCCGGTAGGCCCCCATGCACATATACTATTCCAAACATTATCATCATTATGTTCAGGTGCTATATTTGCACTCATACTAGTACAGATAGAGTCAACCGAAAGGACTTTTCCAACAACACCGCTTTTTGCCATAAGAAGCATTCTATAATACGCAGTTGAATAGGCGGTCTTTATTGATGTCATCAGAACGCAACCTTTTTTTGATGCCAACTCCATTAACTCATTTTCTTGACTTTTATGAATCGCAATGGGTGATTCGCATAAAACATGGACACCTGCTTGAAGTGCCATTTTTATTTGATTATAATGGCGCTGCGGGGGAGAAACAATATATACTGCATCTGAGACCTTAAGCAGGTCATGCATATCATTAGTCCTTACAGGCAGTCCATTAACGTTATCTGAAAGTAGGCTATAATCCTGAGCACAAACACCACTAATTGCCAAACCATTAACGAAATGACTTTCCCTTTCGAATTTGTTTACTATATTTGATTCGCCAACGAGACCAAGCCTAATTTTTCTATCTTCAGTACGCAGTTCGGTACTAGAAACACCTTGAGTCCTTTCAAGATAAACGACTTTGCAATACTCATTCAAGTAATCAAAATGACCTTTCCAATCTGAGCCTACCGTAAAGATATCAATCCCATATCTTTGTATGTCATCAATCTTTTGCCCCTCATACTCTTCAATAATAATTTCATCGGGAATACCTGTTGATTTCACAGCTTCAACACGTTCCATTAATGATTGCTTTACATTGATTTTTCCTCTTGCTCGGTCAAAGCTTTCAGCTGTCACACCAACTATAAGATAGTCGCCTAACGCCTTTGCCCTTTCTAATAGCCGAATATGGCCATAATGTAAAAGATCATAAGTCCCGTAAGTAATAACCTTTATCATATCCCTATATAAACTTTTTCTCCCTCATATCTAAAAAAGCAGCGATTAATCGATCATAATCTTCCTCGGTCAAGCATCCTATATGACCTACGCGGAATACTGTATGTTTCATATCTCCTCCATTAGGACATATCCACATACCATACTCATCCTTAAGTTTTAAGAATATTTCGTATGCTGATTGTGAGGTAGGATGCAGTGGCGTAACTGCATTACTCAGACTTTCACTTATAATCTCAAAAGGGAGATTATATTCTATCAATTTATCACGAAAGTATTTAGCCAAAGCGGCACAACGTTCGATTTCAGCATCCGCACCACCCATAGCCTCAATCTCTTTCAAGCGCACATTTATCTGACGAATGATTCCAACTGCAGGTGTCCAAGGAGTCTGTCCTCTCTCCATATTTTTAAGTGCCAACTTCAAATCTAGATATTGGCAGCAACACTTATTTTCATTTACACGTTTTAATGCGGTTGGTGCGAGTACCATAACCGCAACACCAGGAGCACATGCCAATGCTTTCTGAGAACCTGTAATCATGATTCCTGCATTAGTTGCTGTCATATCAAAGTGATCACAAAGAAAAGAACTGATGGTATCGACGATTAAAAATAGATTATTACGTTTACAAAAGTCCCCAACCATATTTATGTCAAAATGAACACCTGTTGATGTTTCATGCTTCTGCAATAAGAAAGCCGTGTAACCCTTACCATCGTATGGCGCAAGATGTTCGGGTTTCAAAGCCTTACCATGCTGCAATTTGATCTCTGTGAAAGGAATCTCATGAAGCGTTAGTAACTCTACAAAACGCTCACCGAAACTACCGCCATTAACAACAAGTGCTTTATCTCTTTTATTAAGACAATTAATGATGGCTGTTTCCATACCACCGCTGCCAGAACAAGTCATAAACGTAACCTTACTCTCCTCGGTAGCATTTGCAAATTTCTTGAAGAAACGTTCGTTTTCCAGCATCAAGTTAGAAAACTCCGCAGTACGAAAATACGGAACCTGCTCTGCTCCTATTTTCCGTACTGCCTCACTTGATTGTACTGGGCCTACTGTAAAGTTAATCATTTTTATATATGTTTTATTAATTATTAAAAATTGTTTCAATAATATTTACTTGTTTCGATAAGTTATTCTCAGGAAATAGCTCTTCAATATCCTCAAATGGCATCTGTTTCCCTTTCATATCAATACAGAAAGGCTCTACTATCTTATATGCCTCTACATCACGAACATCAACATTCAACCCAAAAGGATAACGAGAAATTAATTCATATTGAGAATCTTTTCGGTAATAAAAGTTTATAATTGGTCTTCCTGTAGAGACATATTCTAACATTTTACTAGGTGCCTGAAAATCACAATCATTACCAACATTTACCAAAATGTCATACTCGTAACATATCTTGTGCATATAATCACTTGCAGGAACTCCATCAAAAACTCTTATACTATTCGACTTATATTTATCCAAGACTTCTTCACATTCCCTTGATGTGACATATAAGTCAAAAATAATATTATTAACTTTTGCCATTATCTCCATAACTGGTTGTGGATTTCTTATCTTTTTATAAAAAGCACCTGCATACATGAGAGAAATTGAATCACATAATGGCGAAGAAAGTGGACTTTGATTACGGACTTTAACCCTAATGTTATCTAGAACATACTTAAAACAAATTGTTTTTTCTTTAGGCTGATAGAAATTCTCAATAACACTTTTATATAATTCTTCTGTAACTATATTATTATCAGCAGTATCATATATACCTTTTTCCGTTATATATCGCATTCTTTTGTTTTTTTTCTTATCAAACAATGCTGGATAAAACATCATATCTTGTAATGTATAAGGATCTGTAAAAAAAGACATCCATATAGTTTTAGGATTCTCCTCTTTGAATTTCTTTGCTGCAAGATGAGTAAAAACAGTATCACCAGATACTGAGATAATTCCATCAATTTTTGTTGTCTTGGATATATATACGAGTTCTTCATAATATGCATCTTTTTCCCATTTATACGCAAAATTATCGTTGAACAAATTAAGAAAAGCAGCTCGAGCCCTACAACCCTGCATTATAAAATAGTATATTTTTTTCCCTGTTTGCTTATATTTTTCTTCTGACCAAAGCCTCAAAATCCATAATTTGTTTTTTATATAACGCACATTCAAACATGGATCATCTGGTTTTTTTAAATTACTTTCTCCGGCAATACAAATAATATGAAAATGATATTTATCCTTTAAGCATTGAATATACTTATCAACAACCGCTGAAATGGGTGACATGCTAGGATAATATCTCCTTGTTAATACTACAATATTTTTCATTTTTATCTTTATTATTTTTAGCGACACGAATATTTCGATTGTGTTAATATCTGTTTCTTTTGAAGTAGTTTAATGTTCGTTTTCTCACGTAAGAAGGAGAATTCTCTATTATTTGCCAAGCAAATATATAGAAAAAAAACAACAGTCCCATAAATATCCGGTCGCTGAAAAGTGTTTCCAAGCAGGACAAACAAAAACAGCAAAAAGGTGAATCGTTTCCGTGTTCGTGACTTTGCATAAAAGACAAAAAAACTTAAATACAATACAAGAAAAATTATACCATTAGAAATCACGACACTTTTATAAGAAGCTGATCCTTCAACTACTTTCTGATATTTTTCCTCATCTCCCCCAAACAGATACTCAGTGAATGATAGATTGTTGTAAAAAATATCAGCCTCATCAGACATTCGATTAATACCCGATATTTTACCTTCATCTTGATTGTATTCAAAACGATGCCAAAGGGTATTATAAACCATCTCATCATCTTTCGTTTTGAGGTAAAAGATACTACCAATTATCAAGAATAAGATTAGAAACTTATTATTACGTTCAATAAAACAATAGTATAAAACAACATACACAGACGCCACAATAGCAAAGAAAAATGAAAAAGAACAAATACCTGCAACAAAACATATAATATTCTCCTTGTTTTTGAGTTCAAACTTGTTAACACATAATATTATAGAACAAAACGTGCCAACCACGCCAGGCTCATCATAAGGACCATGAAATCTAAACGTATCAACAATAGAATTCAAATCTTCCGCCATAACAATTAAGAAAGGATAACGATAATAAAGTCTGTCATGACTAGGATTATCTATCATTCCAGATGGGCTCAACATTCCACTTTCAACCCCCACCCAAACGACCAGTGAAATTAAAATCGCATAAGCAAAAACCTTTGAAAATGCAGAAAAAACCTTTTCAACAAAAGGGATTTCCGCAAAAGCAATATTTAATAGAAAGAGATTAAAGAAAGGCGAAATTATACCAAATAGATTTGCATCGCCTTTTAGAATAGTAGTTATTATAAAATAAAAAAGTGTGGCACAGAATAACCGAATTAGCTTTACATCTATACATTTTCTTTTATTACGACAATGTTTATAGAATACAATCCCTACAATAAGCAAGAAAACAATTCTATAAACAAACACGGAAATGCTAGCGAAACTCCAAAAATAATACGGAAACGTTAACATCCATAATGCAACTGCCGCTACATATACTTGTATAGTTTCACTTTTATCTTCTGCAATATTATTCACCATGTTACTTATCTAATAGACTTTTTATAAGTGGCGCAAAAAATGTTTTAAAATGTGTTGGTGTTAATTTATAAGTAAACATCATACCCCTAAAATAGAAAAACAATATCTTAAATAGGGCGCTGAGCCTAGGTTTTATATAAAATTCGCTCTTTAATCGATTTGCTTTACACCAACATATATCTTGCTTTTTATTAACTAAGCCATTAATATAGTACGACCATTGAGCTATTCCTTCTGTTGTCTTATACTCACTCTTTACATCATTTAGCGCAACTGACACACCAATTCCTGCATAATAAACACTTCCATTTACAGGTAGATATATAGCCTCCTTAAGATATCTAAAAAACTGATTATCAAAGGATGATTCGGCCAAACTTAATCCCTGGTTTAAAACTGCTGGTTGGAACCGAGACATTACTGCTTTAGTAAACAAACATGCCCTCCATGATACAAGTCCTCTTAAATATAGTCCAAAATAATTTCTATTTCTATTAACTATACTATTTCTTGAATCAATGAAATCTCTTTTATTATCATATTTTATAATAAAATCACTCATCAATGCCACAGGCTCTGATAGTTCTATTTTATGCTTTTCCAAATACTCTTGAGCTGCTTTAAAGAAACCGTCACAAAGAGCATCATCACCTTCAAGCCAACAATAGAAATCCGCACTTCCTCTCAAGGTCATAAGTTTATTTGAGTTTCCATAAATTCCAAGATTAGAGTCGTTACGATAAGCCACAATGTATTCAGGGTACTTCTCAACATAACTCTGAATAACATCCCAATTATTATCTGGCGAACAATCATCACAAATGACTATTTTATTCAATCCATACTCTTTTTGCTGGAGAACGGATTCAATATTTCGTCCTATTATATCTTCTTGCTTATAGGTAACTATAAGGACATTTATTCTAAACATACCGGTATTTTACTCAAATTTATTAATAAGTTCTACTACTCGCTTATAATCGTCTTCAACTATAGAAGGTCCGATGGGCAAACTCAACTCTTCATCCGCTATCTTCTCCGTAATAGACAGACTCATATCATTCCATTCCTTATAGCATTCCTGCTTGTGTGGAGCAATAGGATAATGGCATACAGTACCAACGCCATTCTGCTCCAGATAGTCATGCAAAGCATCACGCTTACCGTCTGATACCAGAATCGGGAAGAGGTGATATGCATTCTGATCATCAGGAAGAAGATCTGGTAGAGAAATGAGAGGATTACTGATATGCTCATAGTAATAATGAGCCACATCCTTACGGTGTGCATTATCTTCCACCAGATACTTCAACTTCACATCCAACACAGCAGCCTGAATCTCATCCAATCGAGAGTTACGACCAGTATACTTGAACACATATTTTTTCTGAGAACCATAGTTAGCCAAAGCACGAATAGCCGCAGCAAGTTCTGGGTCATTGGTGGTAACAGCACCACCGTCACCTAATGCACCGAGGTTTTTACCTGGGTAAAAGCTATGACCAGCAGCATCACCAATACTACCAGTAACACGACCATCAGTGTGTTTACATCCATGAGCTTGTGCATTGTCCTCAACAAGTTTCAGATTGTACTTTTTGCATAATGCACCTATTTTGTCGGTGTAAGCATTGCGCCCATATAGGTGGACAATGGTTATAGCCTTGGTTTTGGGAGTGATAACAGCCTCAATAAGGTCATCATCAATCTCCAATGTATTGAGTTTGGGCTCAACAAGAACAGGTTTCAAGCCATTTTCTGTAATAGCAAGGATGGTAGCAATATAGGTGTTCGCAGGCACAATCACTTCGTCCCCTGGATGCATCACTCCCATCTCTATATAGGCACGGAATATCCAGATGAGTGCATCTAATCCATTGGCACAACCAATACAATACTTGGTTCCTATGAACTTGGCATAATTAGCCTCAAACTTTTCGTTCTCTTTTCCTTGGAGATACCAACCTCCGTTTACTACACGAGTAACGGCTTCGTTTATCTCCGCTCCATGAAGAGCGGTAACGTCCTTTAATGATAAAAACTGTATCATGATTATATTCTTCTAATTTTTATATTATATATTACATGCCTCATTCAACCTATCAAACAATTAGACTTTTATATTGCAAACTATTTGGTTTTGTTTCTAAAAGATTTTTATAAAAAAACAGCACTTTTTTGGTATAATATAGAACCCATAGACACCCTTAGAAAAAAAAAACATAATAGATGGATTTTTAGAACCAACTAAAAGTTTCCTTGTGTTGAAGTTATCTACTCTGCCAAGCTAAATTGTACGAGGCTAAATGTACAAAAATTGCAATGATAATTCATACTTGTACAAGCTCTAACATTTTTTCAAGAACCTTTCCTAAATAATATTAACAACCTAACTTTATTACTATACATAAAGACCAATACTATATTGATGATTACAAATTTTACATAAAAAATTAATAATCACAAATAGAATTCTAAATATAATACTCCATGTAATTCACAGAACATACGATTTTTCTTCTATTCTTAGGAAAAAACACAAAAAAGTCTGTATTAATCGTAATGCTATGCATATTATTAAAAATTCATATAACTCAAGGCTGCGACTTAAACACTTTGTTTTTTACAAAATCTGCCATCATATTACGTTCCTCATTTTTTAGGCCAAATAGATATATTGCTGTCACAATCCAAAATTCATATAATATGATAAAAACAATCAATCCGCTCGTAGAAAAGGAAATAAAAGATTTAACCACTAAAATAGGTATCAACGTTGTTACATATGCAAAGAATACAGGGATAACAGTTTCCTTGAAATAAGTAATCACATCAAATGAAGCAATCTCACGTAAGAGATAAATCTGGTATAGTTTTTGAAACAACGTTGCAACACATAGAAGGACTGCATTGTAATAGGGCGGTGCGCCAAATTTATATGCAATATACATTAATGGTAATTGTATTAGACAAATTAAAGCGTAAACAACTTCATTGTTTCTAATTTTTCCTGTTGATTGAATACATGAGTCAAAACCAGATCCCAAAACAGCAAAAAGAAGAGTAACAAGTAGATATATCACAAACTCTACGACGAACTCAGGAGGTTCTTTAAGCCAAATAACCAAAATCTCATGAGTAAATGAGAGCATTGGAATTGATAAAAATAGAAGAGCAAGTGATGAGACTCTGCAAATAATATATACTAACTTTAATGAACGTTCCTGATTTCCTGCACCATAGTTTTTCATAATTTGGGGCACCGCGGCCTGTGTTATACCCTTAATAAATGTATTAGCGTAACTATTAACTAGGGAAGCTATTCCATAGGCAGCATTCAACACAGTTCCAAAGAAACGATTGATTATTATTGCTGCTCCTTGAGTATTCCCAATATAAGCCGAAGCACCTAAAAGAGACCAAACAGTAAATGAGGCTATCTTTTTATAATCCTCTTTTCTGTTGTTAAATTTAAACTTTACAATTTTACAATCTTGATTGATACAGTATAATTGATATAGAATTGTTGTCAAAATCTGCATACCTAACATAACAAAGGCATAAAACCTCAACCTATTCCCTCCATATGTTATCATAAAAAGAACAAAAACAAGTCTTGCAACAGCAATGAATACCTCAACAAATGAAGTGAACAAAAATTTCTCTTTGGCTATTGTTAAACCATTCGCAGGAACATTAACTACAGATACTGCCGCTGTAAATAAACTTACATGAAAGACAAAACATGCATCAGCTAACTTATCAGGAGCTACAACAAGATAATTATTGATATAAAAAAGTCCCAAAAACTCACCAAGGATAATCAGAAACAAAGCCAGCAGCCAATGTATTAACGAAAGACTACTGTATATCTGACCAAGCCGAGCCCGGTTTCCCGTTCCTAAAACTACCGCCAAGAACCTGTAAGAAGTAGAGACCATTGTAACACCTATTACATTCAAAAAAGTCACGATACCCCCGACAACGGAATAAAGTCCAAAATTAGAAGAACCTAATGCTAACAATATATATCGGGAAGACAACAATCCGATAATGGTTGTTATTATTAGTTTACCATATAGTATTCCTGTATTAACTGCGATTTTTTTATTATCATTCATTTAACAGCCAACTATTTCTTTTGTAATATTTCTTTTAATTGAGTCTTATATGTATCTGGATATATAATAATTGAGCGTTCATCATCATATAAAGCCACCAAACAATTTTTATCATAGTAACAAATTACAAAACCTTGAAATGACTTACATGACCAATAGTCGTATGCTAGAGTTGATGTAAAAACTATCAAAAAATCTATATCCCAATATCTTTCATTATGAACCATTTTACACCTATACTTCTTATCTATACATAAATTCCCTCGTCTAAACTTATCCGCAGGATGTGAATAAACTATTATTTCCATTTCAGGATCAAAGGAACGAAGAGTATCAATTATCATAGAAACTTTATCCTCATAGCCTGGTTGAGAAACAATCGCAACAGCTCTTCTATCAAATTTCCCTTCTAAAAACACTAGAGATGACTTAAATCCTTTTATATAAAATTCGGTATTTTCAGGAAAGAGAATTGTTGATTTAAACAAACCTTCTTCCGCAAGCGAAAATGTCTCCACTCGATTCGCAGGTATTTTATGTGGAAGGCTATATTTACTATTAGCACCATGCTGAGAAATTGTTAGATAGATATCCATGTCTCTTGCTAAATAAGATATCCAAGTGGCATACTTGTCGTAATGGCCTGCTATAGTTAAAGACTCCACTTTATTTTCTTCCAGGAAAGAATAAAATGTTTTATAAAAAAACCAATCATAACTCAAGCCGCTCCTTATCATATTATGAGGGATACAGGCTATATTTTTTAATATTTTTAACAACGAGACAAATGAAATAAAAGATAATCCTTTCAAAGAATTCTTTTGAGCAAGCAAAACTACCTCTTCACCACTATGTTGAGAAAGCACTTTCTCATGCAAAGGATACCATACTAATAATAGAGAACTTTGGCTTATTTGTTTTTTAGGTCCAAATGATATTCTATAAAAAACTAATCGGAGTATTTTTAACAAATTCTTTAACCCTCCTATACTTTCTTCTTTTCTGTTGAAGAACGCGTTATTATCGATACCCTTTTCAAATATTGAAACTAATATTTCTTGTCGTATAGATTTCGCCATGGCTTTATCTTAAATGCTTTACTAATTCGTTTGCCTTCTGATACTCTTGGGGGTTACCAATATCTATCCATGTCCCATTCATAGGGAAACGGATAACTTTCTTTCCTTCTGCTATAAGCTTTTCTATAAGATCTGTAGCATTAAAGAAAGTATCTTCGGGTATTTCCTCCAATGCAGACTTCTTAATCAAATAGATTCCGGCATTCGCATAGTAATTATATGTCGGTTTCTCAATAAGTCCCTGAATATTCCTTCCCATTAAATCAAAAATACCATAAGGAACTGATACAGTATATGGCACAGCCGCCACACTCATCTCTGCATCATGTTCTTTGAAGTGCAGATAGAAGTCCTCATAATTTATATTTGTGAACAAGTCGCTATTCATCACAAGAACGGTATCATTATAGAACTCCTTCACAAATTTTATGGAACCTATTGTACCAAAGAACTTTGGTTCTCTAACAGTTTCTACTTGCACACCATTATGCGGTTCTGAAAAATGCTCCTCTATCTGTTCCTTTAGATAATTAACGGTCACAGAGATATGCTGTACACCATATGAGATCAAACGATCAATGTTATGATCAATAATGGCTTTCTCGCCTACAGGCAGCAAAGGTTTAGGAGTTTTCTCGGTTAAAGGGCGTAACCGTTCGCCCTTACCTCCTGCCATCAAAACGGCATCAATAGGGAGTCTGGTTTTAAAACGCTCGAGATTAATAACATCAACAATATGTTTCTTGCTGTCCAAGACTGGTACAAGTGTCATTTTTAATTCCTTCTGCCGTTTGATTTCCTTCACATCGGCAATCTCTTCAGCCTTCATATAATTGAAATTACGATGCATTATCTTCTCCACCTTGTCATTCACAGAAGCACCAACGATCAAGGCTCTACGAGCATCTCCATCGGTGAGCGTACCCACCATTCTTTTGTCATCATCAAGGACAAAAAGAACGAGTGGCTCTGGAGCAAGCTTATTAATTCTAGCCAGTGCTTCAAGTAGCACTATATTCTGACTAATCAGATGATCTTTCATACTAAGCCCTCCTTTTGTATAAATTCTGCGAACTTCCAATCAATCATGTTATCCAAATCAACAGAATGCAAGTCGTCCATTACGTATTTCACTCTTCGAGTAAACTTTCCTAGAGGCATCTTCTTCATCTGCTCAGGATTGATAACATAGATTGCTCCATTATACTCGTAAGTAACAGGTGCATCCTGTCGACGAACAAAACTTGTACTATCCAATGTTTTTTTCAAGAACCCCTCTTGGTCCTCCTCAAAACAATTGTAGTAAGGATTGGTTTTCGTCTTATTAACGGACACAACCATATCAATATCTTTACGATACAACTCAAGAGCCTCCTTAACGTGTTCTGCAGTACGGAAAGGTGATGTGTTCTGGAGGAGCAAGACCACATCATAGTGATGACCTTGTTTCTCATAAAAGTCCAACGCATGCAGAAGTACCTCATATGTACCAGCGGTATCAGTCGCCAATTCTGCAGGACGGACAAAAGGCACTTTTAAGCCATAGTTATCCACACACTTGATGATATCAGGATCATCAGTAGATACGCAAATATCTTCATCTTTGGCCACCCCCCTAGCAACATCAATTGTATAATGAATCAGAGGTTTACCATTTAAAGGCTTTATATTCTTATGAGGTATACCTTTACTGCCTCCACGGGCTGGTATAATAACTAAGCATTCCATCCTGGTAAATTATAAAATGGTTTCTTGATAATTCCTTCCAATGGATATGTACTAATCACATCAAAGATTGACTTCACAATATCCGGTTTTTCATAGGGATTTTGAGAGTTCCTTACGATTTCTTGGAATTTATCTGAGAATATATAAGAAAGTCCTGCCTTTATAGAATCTGCATCCGGAGCACAGTGATATACGCTATCTGCTGCAATTCTCCCCTTTTGACGGTCTCCAATATCAAGTGTTGGTATATGGAATGAAGGTGCTTCTACGACACCACTAGATGAGTTACCCACTACCGCACCGGCATACTTCATTGTTGAGAGATAACGTTTATAGCCCAAAGACTTGAAAGTACAGGCTCTGTCACTATGATCTTGAACAAACCGGTTGATTTTCTCCATTATCACATGGCCTCCTGTGTCAGAATTTGGCATTGTGAAGATTATCCTTAAGTCTTTACGCTCTTCCAGTACAGACAAAAATGCATCAATATCCTTCTCAACATTATCAGCAGATAAAGTTACAGGATGATAAGTCACCAACAATGTTGAACGGTCAACTTTAAAGTTAAGAGACTCCTCAAGTTCGTCCTCAGACATCAAAGGTGAACACATGATGTTTTCAATACCTATAGAACCAACATTAAACACTCGTTCAGGAAGTTCTCCAAGCTGAATTACTCGACGTTTGTAAACATCCGTAGAGACAAAATGCAGATGACTCATCTTTGTGATACTATGACGTATAGCATCATCGTAGGCGCCTTCGGTTACATTTCCGCCACCTATATGGGCAATAGGTATCTTATGAATCATGGCTGCAATGGCCGCAGAAAGAATCTCATATCTGTCACCCAAAATTAAGACCAAATCTGGTTTCAATTCGGAAAAAGCATCTGACATTCCTGAAATTGCCTTTGATATTGCTTTCAAAGTAGCCTCAGAATTATCAGGTGCCGTATCCTCCAAGATGGGCACTTTTTTATCAATAGTAAAACCATCGGCTTCAATCTCCTTATATGTCTCACCAAATAAGGGAGAGAGATGCATATTGGTTGCAACCAGTTTCAGTTCCGTCAAAGGAGAGTCTGCTATCATCCGTATAAGACGGTTAAGCAGACCATACTCTGCACGTGAACCAGTGATCACACATATCCTACGGCTCATAGTTCAATCTTTTCTTCTTCTTCAAAATCACGCTTTGCCACTTTACCAATCACTTCCTTCCATCGCATAGGAGAAATTCCATCTCCTGGACGTTTTGTGGTCAGGTTATCTTCAGTAAAGGTTTCACCTTTTTTGATATCGCGAGCGGCTACTATGCTTTTACGTGCAATAATCAGATTGCGTCTTTCACTTTCAGTTATGCGCTTAACGCCATCACCTAAAGCCTTTTCTATATTACGAATGGCTTTTACCATTTCAATCAACTCGTCTGGTTCCAAGCTTGCTTTGTGATCAGGACCTTCCATATTACGGTCAAGGGTGAAATGCTTTTCAATCACATCAGCACCCAAAGCTACGGCTGCAATTGGTACTTCAATACCAAGTGTATGATCTGAATAGCCCACCTTAACACCAAACTCCTTTTCTATAGCGTTCATTGCCCTAAGATTAACATCCTCAAAAGGAGTAGGATATTCTGTATTACAATGGAGGAGAATAAGATTTTCCTTATCCAAACCATTTTCCAACAGAACCTTCACTGCATCACGTACCATCTCCATATCGCTCATACCAAGTGAGAAGATGGTAGGTTTGTTATAGCTCGCAATCTTACAGAGGAAAGGATAGTTGGTAACCTCCCCCGAAGGGATTTTCCACATATCCATGTTAAGAGATGCAAGAAACTCGACGCTTTGGGGGTCTGTTGATGTAGAGAAGAATTTAACCCCTTTCTGATTGCAATAATCACGAATTTCAAGATAGCCTTCATAAGGAATCTCAAGTTTCTTAATCATCTCCAGTTGGGTGTTCTCTTCAGAACCTGTAGTATTCTTCTGATACTGAGCCTTTTCTGCTTTTTTAGTTACAACTCCTTCCGACTTAAATGTCTGGAATTTAATATAATCAACTTTTGCAGCCGATGCAGCATCAACAAGTTTTTTTGCTAATTCTACGGAGCCATTATGGTTTACGCCAGCTTCCGCTATAATAGTCACATGCTTCATATTATCATTTGATTTAAAATTCTCTATACCCTAATAGTTTTACCTTATTTGCTTCATAGGATTCCGGATGCAACGTTTGCCACTGTTTTACTATTTCATTAAAGACAGCTTCATTATGGACTCTTTTCCCTATCCAGAACTCGCAAACTGTCTTAGAAAAATCACGTTTAAACTTCAACAAAGAATCATTATCATCTCCCGTTGTTCCACCACCGAAATGAAGCCATTTACATCCCCGTTCTTTTGCCTTTTGAATACCATACCACAGAATCAGATTATTGGCCGCACAGCGTGAATATTCACGATTTCTAGCAGACAGATGGTAGTGTGCATAGTCATCACTATACATAAACATTGAACCTGCTATTACTTTCCCATCATAAGTGGCTAAACATAACAGGCTTTCATCTTTGAATGTCTGCATATATTCGCTATAATACTCTAGTGGAAAGAAATAGTAATCTTCAGCATGAAGGTCTGACATAGTGTCATTGTACAATTTGCGGAATGTATCATAATCATTGCTTTCCACAATAGTAACTCCCGCCTTCTCTGCCTTACGAATCATATTTCTGTTTTTGGAACTAATCTGATGCATCCAAATATCATCATCAGTAAGGTCAAGAGCAACGGTATGGCGATTATAAAAACTCTTCATTTTAGGCGAAGCCAGCTCTTGGTTGTTCAGCAAAGGGTGAAAGCGAGAGAATTCTGCAACTACATCATTCTCGTGACACCAAGCATCAAATGATTTCCAAAAGTCATTAATTAAGTCTAAATCGTAATTTGAGGCGATAATACCATTATAACCATAAGCACCTTGTATGTCGTAATACTCTTTATCTAATTTATAGCCTAATGGCGTTATTGGGTTGCGTAAAAAGGGATACATGACAATTCCTCCTTCCTTTTCAAAGATATAGCAACACGCCTCTCCATCACCGTAATTCTGATAAAGCGAATAATACTCAGGAGCAAAATAGATATCCCTTTTCTCAGAAGGTATTAACTGAAGATATTCATTCCACTTTATCTTATTCTCCAACGTCAACAAGACACTCATAGTTTAATTTTTCTATTTTTTGTACTTGTTTTCTGGGATTCATCACGGAATTCCATAAACCTGTCAACCTTCATTTCCTCTTTGTACTGCTCGTACAATTTATGAACATCATACTGAGGTTCATAGCCAAGCTCATCAATTGCATTCTGTATGTCCATCTTGAAATAACCTACACCAGCATTATTTGTAGGGATGTATTTGATGGCTGACGGCTTGTCCTTAGGAGAGAATACATCAATGATTGCTTGGCACTGTTCCTGCTGCGTAACAGGTTTGCCGGTTCCAATGTTGTAGAAGCCTTCTACCCTATCCACAAGTGCTGCTTTGCAAAGCATCTGGCTGAAGTCATAAACATGCACCATATCCTTTGCCTCATTGGGATCACCCCAAATTTCAAGTGGCTCACTGTTAATAGCACGGAAAATCTGCTTGTAGAAAGGACGCATGGTCTTCACACCCTTAGGGAAATAATAATGATATGGGCTATAACTGTAGATAGTAGGCAGTCGGAAAATAAAGCTCTTAATACCATATTCCAGATGGTAATGCTTTATCATCTCAATCATCATGTTCTTGCAGATAACATACATGGCATGGTCGCCCGTATAGGAAAACTTTGGAGTAACGTATGGATGAATTATCTCATCAGGAGAGTACTCAGCCACATCAAAAACCGTCTGAGTGAAAAGAATACGGTCTGCCTTGACTTTACGACAATACTCCAATACATTAAGGCCACCAACAACAATGCTATTCAAATACATACGAGGATCGTATTCATCCATATAAGAAGGAATAGTTGCAGCCAGAAGCATCACTGCATGTACATTTTCCTGAGGGAGTACGTCAAAATCCTCCTTCTTTGACAAATCGACACGGCAATAAGGAATGTCATATTGGTCAAACAGTTTTGTCTCTCTACGACCAGAAGCAATTACTTCATATTTTTCAGGGTCAAAGAAGTTCTTGGCATAAAGGGTCAAATAAGAACCTACGTTTCCTGTAGAACCAAAGATGATGATTTTCTTTTTATCCATATTATAATGATTTTAAAATTGTCTATAAATTATTTTTCAGGACAGTTATTATTTCGTCAATTTCCTTGCGTCCATATCGCTGGTCAATAATAAGTGATAATTCTTTTTCAGCCATTATTTTTCCTCTTTGTAATTCCATTCCTTCAAGTGGCCAATGAACTGGGCAGAAAATTTCTTTCTGGAACATTGCCCTACGCACTTGGTCACGATTCTTCAAAGCAATTGGAATAAAGAGGGGTACACGTCCCTCATTAAAAGGAAGTATTGGCTTTATTCCTATCTGTTCTAGTTTTTCTAACAAGTAATTGGCATTGTTCAACCGCCTAACCTTTACATGATCATCATTGACAAAATAGTATAGTTTTTCTGCGATGCGACTCATGCCACATTCAATCTCGTCATCTATCAGGTTTTCACCCTTCTCAAACATTTCAAGATAAATCTTATCATTGAAATTACCCTCACGCATTGATTTCAATAATGCAGCCGCAGCCTTATACTGGCCAAAGGTGTTGGTTTTTTCAATAATTGGCATGTTTTGCTTAGTCTTTACCAAACCACCATCTGGTACTGCAAAAGTTTTCCGAAGGCTCGTGAACTTGAACTCCACATCACCAAGAGGTTTCAGAAATTCGTAGTAGGCTTGAACATCATCTTCAATGATAATGGCGTTCTCATCAATACTGCGAATTTCTTTAATCTGGCTATCAAGATTTTTCAATCCAAAATAATTGATGAGCAGAACAACAGTACATTCCCTATATGTTTTTTTAAAATCATCAGGCATTAATTCAAGTCTTTCATCTATAGGATAAAAAGCATAGTCTAATCCTAATGCATTAACAGGTACTAATACAGAACTGCACAAGTAATCTGGCAACAATATACGGCTGATAGCCTTATTATGCTTCAGATAATTTAATATTTGGTACAAAGCAGCACGCCCTGACGAATAGGTATATACATCAGGAACGATTGAATGTCGCCCTTCTGCATTCAAAATATCTGTTACCGCTATAGGGAACTCACCACCAATCATGCAATCAAACAATTATAATCGTACAGAACTAGGGATATTCACCACTCTATCTGCAAACCAGATAGTATTCTTCAAACCGTCATTCTCACAATTCTCAAACATTGGCAGTCGATTCATCAACTCCCAAATCGGGCGAGTCATTACACCATTATCATTAGTTTGGGTAAGAAAATCAATCTGTGCCTCCTTATCTTTCAAGATAACAGCATTGAGCCAATAGTTAGATACAGTATTAGGAGAATCAACAAAGAATTCGATATCAGGAACATTCTTGAAGTATGCTTCATATTCTTCAGCAACCTTACGCTTGCTTGCAATATACTTATCAAGGTTCTCCAGTTGTGCACAACCAAGAGCTGCATTGATATTAGGCATACGATAGTTGTAACCTACATGATCATGACGGAACTCCCAACGATGTGGAATCTTAGCCTGTGTCGTGATATGCTTTGCATAAGCACCAAACTCCTCATCATTGAAGAGCATCATACCACCACCACCTGTTGTGATAGTCTTATTACCATTGAAACTAATGGCGCCAATCTTTCCAAAAGTACCAGTGTGCTTGCCTTTGTATAAAGATCCTATAGATTCAGCAGCATCCTCTACGAGTTCAATATGCCATTCTGCACAAAGAGCAGCAATCTCCTCAATACGCACTGGATGACCAAATGAGTGCATAGGAACGCAAGCCTTAATTCTGCGTCCAGTATTCTTATTATAACAAGCAAATTCATCTTCCTGATAAGAGAAATCATAACTCTTGTCAAGCTCACCAATTCGTGTATTCTTGCGAACCTCAGCATTCTTCTCAAGCCACTTCTTCATAGCGTCAGGAGAAAGTCCCATTGTAGAACGGTCAACATCCAAGAATACAGCATGCGCACCAATATAACTCAATGCGTTACAGGTAGCAATGAAAGTCAATGCCTGAGTAAGTACCTCATCATCCTTTTTCACGCCAACCAACTGCAAAGCCATGTGAAGTGCATTTGTACCACTCACACATACTACAGCCCTCTTGGCGCCTGTAAATTTAGCCATATCTTCCTCAAAGCGATCCACGAACTTACCTACAGAAGAAACGAAGGTTGTGTCTATACACTCGTTGAGATATTTCTTTTCATTGCCCACGAAAACAGGAACAGCCAAAGGGGTAAACTCTTGGTTGCCATATACTGACTTGATAAAGTCTATCGTTTTTTTATAATCAGACATAATTATTGTTATTTAGAGTCAACTTGTCAACATGCCAACAAGTCAACAAGTTTGTTTTAAGCTTGATGAGTTAATGAGATTAACGATTCCTGTAGAAATCTTCTTGAGTTGTGATTGCAAAGCCAATCGTTCATCGGAAGGACAGAAATTCAAATCATCACACAAATATAGCATTGAGCGGACTTCGCCACATGAACCTTTAGCAATATTTAGAAAGTTGATAAACTTTGCATCAGAGTCTGATTTCGAACCTTCTGCAATATTATTCATTATTGAAACTGCCGCTCTTTGTATTTGATCTCGAAACCCCCAGTCTTTACAAGCAGTCATCATCTTGTATATAGCATTTACAAATAATCTACTTTCTTTCCAAATAAAGAGATTTTCTATTGACCTATCCATGCTTATAGACTTATTGACTCAGAGCCTTGTTGACTTTTATTAAAAATCACATTTTTTGATCCAAGTTCTTACCCTTTTCCTCATGTTCGAAGTTAGGGATAAACTTCTTGATTGATGTCACGATTTCTGCCTTTGTAAAATTAGGCTCAGCAAAGATTTCTTCCAACTCATCAAAGAATTGATTTATCTCTGGCATTGGACGACGAGTTGTTTCTTCTACAACACCAAGTGCTGAGAATCGAGTCATATTTATCTTCTCACCAGGAACGTAGAATTCCTCGTAAGCCTTCTCACCTGTGGTGTCACTCTTGAAGTATACTACAGGGTAGCTATTAGCTGTTTTCTCTTCGCCATCAGCTTCGTCAAAAGTCATATCAGATGCGAATTTCTTGGCCTCTTCATCAGAAGAACATTCTTTCTTAGAAAAGCCTTCAGCCTTAACAAAGTCGTCGCAGATAGCAGAGAATGTAAGCATCTGGTCTTCACCTAACTTTGGAAAGAACACTTCACCACCCTTTCCAAGGATACAAGCCAACATACAAATCTGGCCAGATTCCTCTGGTGATACAAAATAACGTTTCACATCTGAAGGTGCTGCCAATGGTTGCTTTTTCTGCAAACGATGAATCCATCCATCAGGTAAAGAACCATTGGAGAAAGCAACGTTAGCAAAACGAGCTGTAGTGACCTTGAAATACTTATTATAAGCCATCACCAGGTCTTCCATAATGCGCTTGCTGACACCCATGATGTTCACCGGATTCGCAGCCTTATCAGTACTTACACAGAAGAAGTGCTTGGGAGGATATACTTTCAGCAAGTCCATCAGTTTCTTTGCCTTGATGTCGTTGTTTTCGATAAGAGCCTGAACACTATACTTATCTTTCTCTGAACGAACATGCTTATGAGCAGAGAAATTGGCAACAATGTCGAAGCCTTTCTCCTCACGGAAAATTCGTTCGAAGATTGGGTCTGCAAAGTTGAGGGTGTAGCAACGGAACTCATCAGGTACATAAAGTCCTTCTGTGCTTCGCACATCACGAACCAATTCTGCAAGACCATTCTCGTTTAAGTCAACAACTACTATACTCTTTGGTTCAAACCGCAGTACGGCTTTAATAAAACTAGACCCAATAGAACCAGCACCGCCAATCACACAAACTTTCTTACCTTTTATCTCCTTTTTCAGTTTCTCTTTGTTCACCTCAATATCGAGAGTAAACATACTAACTGGACGAAAGGTAACGCTTTCTGAAATAAACTTACCTAAATTGAACATATTATTTTAATGAGTTCCTATAATCTTTGAACAATCCATAATCTCGAATATAGTCATCTACTTTATATATATCCGAAGCCAACACCATGCATACTGCCCCTGAAGAGAAATCAACTAAATCACGCCACATGCCTGGTTTCACATATAACCCTTGGTACGGACGATTTAAGAAGAAACTACGTTTATTCTGTCCGTCATCGAGTGTTACAGTAAAAGAACCACTTGCAGCAATTATCAATTGACTAAGATTCTTATGAGCATGAGAGCCTCTGTTTTCTCCCCCAGGAACATCGTATAGGTAATACACCCGCTTCACATCAAAAGGAAGCGTTACACCATTTTCAACAACAGTTAGATTACCTTTACGTTCACTATGATGCTTATCAAGTTCAATCATAGTACAATCAAAAACGTTAAATCTCTTGTCTGTCTCAATATCCAAGTCTTTCAAAGGAGAAATTGAAATATTACTTTCTGCACCTCTAGTGTAATCCAAGAAATTGTTGTAATCTCTAATATAATCATCCGCAGAATATGGAATACTACCAAATTCAAGCGCCAAAGCATTTGTAGAAAACTCCTTTATCTCTCGCCAAAGACCTTTCGGGATATAAAGTCCATAATAAGAACGGTTTAACACAAATGTTTTTGTCCTTTTACCATCATCAATAACAATCTCAAAAGCTCCAGACAGAGCAATAATCAATTCCTCATTGTTCTTTTCTGCATGTCCACCTCTAGTTATACCACCTGGAACATCGTATAACCAATATGTCCTTCTAATTTCGAATGGGATATGAGTAAACTGTTCTGCAAAAGACAGATTACCCCTCGCATCCAAGAACTTGGGTAGCTTAACTATTTTTGCTTCATTTACGCTCATAACTATTGATTTTTAATGACCCTTATTCTCTAATTCGCGTAAAGTATCAGAGTCTATTTTACGTTTTTTTTCACCAATTACCTTCAAGAGGTACTGACCGTATTGGTTCTTCTGCATCGGTTTAGCGAGTTCCCGCATCTTTTCTTCTGAAATCCAACCATTGCGATATGCAATGCCCTCCAAGCAGGCCACTTTCAGACCCTGGCGTTTTTCAATTACCTCTACAAATGTTGAAGCCTCTGCCAATGAGTCATGAGTATCGGTATCAAGCCATGCAAAACAGCGGCCAAATACTTGTACCTTCAGATTACTTTTTTTTAGAAACTCCTGGTTAACTGTGGTTATTTCCATCTCACCCCGGGCAGACGGTTTTATGTGTTTGGCTACATCAACCAACTTATTTGGATAGAAATACAATCCCACTACTGCATAATTGCTCTTAGTTTTTTGTGGTTTCTCCTCAACAGAAAGACAGTTGCCATTCTTATCGAACTCAGCCACTCCATAACGCTCTGGACCTAAAACCCAGTAGCCAAAAACGGTTGCTTTTTTATTCTCTTCTGCATCTTTGACAGCATTTCTTAGTAAGGCGGTAAATCCATTCCCATAGAAAATGTTGTCACCAAGCACTAAGCAAGCACAATCATTACCAATGAACTTTTCACCAATTATGAAAGCCTGTGCCTAACCATCTGGACTGGGCTGCTCTGCGTACTCGAAGTGAACTCGTAGTCAGAACCATCTCCAAGCAGACGTTTAAAGCTGGGCAAATCGTATAGAGTTGAGATAATAAGTATATCCCTTATTCCTGCGAGCATTAGTGCACTAATTGGATAATAAACCATCGGTTTGTCATAGATAGGGAGTAACTGTTTGCTCACGCCCTTTGTAATAGGATAAAGACGTGTGCCAGAGCCTCTGGCGAGAACTATTCCTTTCATAGTAAATACAATACTATATTAGGGATTCTATTAAGTTCATTCAGAATATCCTTCAATCATACCAGATTGGGGATACCTGCCAGTTCATTTTTTATGTACTGTAAGTCGGCTATCTTTGCCATAGTCTCTTCAAGGTTCAGACGATAAGTATTATCGCTATTGAACTCCTCAATGGTGGCGCGCTTGGTATCACCCTCCTTGAAATACTTATCATAGTTCAAGTCACGATTATCCGCAGGCACTGCATAGAAGTTGCCCATATCAATAGCCTTAGCAGCCTCTTCCTTGGTAAGTAGCGTTTCGTACATCTTTTCACCGTGGCGGATACCTATTACCTTAATTTCTTCCTTTTTACCACCAAACAGTTCGCATACTGCTTCAGCCTGAGTCTGGATGGTGCAAGCAGGTGCTTTCTGAACTAGAATATCACCATTTTTGCCGTTCTCGAAAGCAAAGAGCACCAAGTCCACAGCCTCTTCCAGACTCATAATGAAACGAGTCATCTTAGGCTCAGTCAGCGTAATAGGATTGCCCTTACGAATCTGATCAATCCAGAGAGGAATCACACTACCACGGCTGCACATCACATTACCATAACGGGTACAGCAAATCTTGGTGTCACCACTCAAACGACTTTTGGCCACGGCTATCTTCTCCTCAATAGCCTTGGTAATACCCATTGCATTGATAGGATATGCAGCCTTATCCGTGCTCAAACAAATCACACATTTCACGCCTGCATCAATGGCGGCATCCAGTGTATTGTCCGTACCAATCACATTTGTCTTCACTGCCTCCAATGGGAAGAATTCACAGCTTGGCACCTGTTTCAGGGCAGCTGCATGGAACACATAGTCCACATCCTTCATTGCATACTTCAGTGTGCTCTTGTTGCGCACATCACCGATGTAGAACTTAATTTTGTTGGCCACTTCAGGCATACGTGCCTGGAAGTCGTGACGCATATCGTCCTGTTTCTTCTCGTCACGAGAGAAGATACGGATTTCACCTATATCAGTTTTCAAAAAACGATTAAGTACTGCGTTTCCAAACGATCCTGTTCCTCCTGTAATAAGGAGGACTTTGTCCTTAAATAAGCTCATTGCTATATCTTGTTTAAATTATAATCACTATTATTTTACCGGTTCAAAGTAAGTGTCCGGCTTATTAGGATTAAAGATCTCGTTACAGTACATTACTGTGACGAGGTTTTCTGTGTCACTGAGGTTGATGATGTTGTGAGTATAACCTGGCAGCATGTGAATGCATTGGATATTCTCACCACTCACCTCAAACTCAATTACTTTATCTGTACCTAACTTGCGTTCCTGAATCAAACCGTGTCCAGCCACCACAATGAAGAACTCCCACTTGGTATTATGCCAGTGCTGTCCTTTGGTGATGCCTGGTTTGGAGATGTTGATACTCACTTGACCAACATTGAGGGTGTGAACCAACTCGGTGAAGGAACCACGGTCATCCACATTCATCTTCAGGGGAAATGCCACCTTTTCCTTAGGTAAATAACTGAGATAAGTACTATAGAGTTTCTTAGCAAAGCTATTGGCAGGAATCTCAGGAATCATCAAGGTTTTGGGTTGAGCTGCGAATTGATTCAGCAGATCAACGATTTCACCTAGCGTTGCCTTATGAGTAGTAGAAACATAACAATACCTACCGAGCGGTCCTGGAACAACCTCTAATCCTTCGAATTCGCAATGATGTTCTTCTTCTTTGAGACAGGCTATCATCTCATCAACGAGGTCGTCAATATAGAGCAGTTCCAATTCTACAGATGGGTCGTTGACCGTGTAGGGCAGGTCGTTAGCTACGGCATTGCAGAAAGTTGCAACAGCACTATTATAGTTAGGGCGACACCACTTGCCAAAGAGGTTCGGGAAACGATAGATAAGAACTTTTGCACCTGTCTTTTTGCTGTAGTTCAAGAAGAGGTCTTCGCCTGCTTTCTTACTGCGACCATATTCACTGTTACCGAAACGTCCAGTAAGAGAAGCTTGTTGTGAGCTTGACAGCATCACAGGACAAGTGTTGCCGTGCTTTTTCAATGTATCAAGCAAAGTCGATGCAAAACCGAAGTTGCCCTGCATGAACTCTTCCTGATTCTGTGGACGGTTTACACCTGCAAGATTGAACACAAAGTCTGCATTCTTGCAGTAGTCGTCTAACTGTTCGGGAGTTGAGTCTAAGTCATATTCATACACGGCTTCTATTGCCACGTCGCCATAGCAGCATGCCTTTCCGTCTTTAATATTATTCAGCTGTGCACACAGGTTCTTCCCTACGAATCCTTTAGCACCTGTAACTAGAATGTTCATTGTATTATTGTTTAATGTTCAAAGTTGAGAGCAATTTGAAAGATGAGAGATTCAAGTTCATAGTTCTAAACTCTACATCCTCACAACTCAAAACTAAATTACTTCTCTAACTCTACAATCTAATTTCTAAACTGCAAGTCTATGACTTACGCCAAACCATCTTATTTACTATACCAACATAGCTTTGGATGATTTTAACAACCTTTGTACTTACGTTTTCCTCTACATAATCAGGTACAGGAATGCCAAAGTTTCCGTCTTTATTTAACTCAACGGCTGTATCAACTGCCTGTAAGAGAGAGTTTTCATCAATGCCAGCAATGATAAAGTCTGCCTTGTCAATTGCCTCAGGACGTTCTGTAGAGGTACGGATACAGATAGCAGGGAATGAATGACCAACGCTTGTAAAGAATGAAGATTCCTCTGGAAGTGTACCAGAGTCAGACACCACAGCAAAGGCATTCATCTGGAGACAGTTGTAATCATGGAATCCTAGAGGCTCGTGTTGGATGACACGCTTGTCAAGTTTAAAACCGGACTGTTCCAAACGCTTACGGCTACGAGGATGGCAGCTATAAAGGATTGGCATGTCATACTTCTCTGCCATCTTATTAATAGCGGTGAAGAGACTCATAAAGTTCTTCTCTGTATCAATATTCTCTTCACGATGGGCACTCAGCAGGATGTACTTACCCTTCTCTAAACCAAGACGAGTGTGAATATCGCTGGCTTCAATCTCAGCCAGATTATTGTGTAGCACCTCAGCCATTGGACTACCCGTCACGTATGTGCGCTCCTTAGGCAGACCGCAATCTGCAAGGTAGCGACGAGCATGCTCAGAGTATGCCATATTCACATCAGAGATGATATCTACGATTCTGCGGTTTGTCTCTTCTGGGAGGCATTCGTCCTTACAACGGTTACCAGCCTCCATGTGGAAGATGGGGATATGTAAGCGTTTTGCGCCAATCACTGACAAGCAACTATTAGTATCACCCAATACCAAAACAGCATCAGGCTTAGTTTCTACCATCACCTTATATGACTTATCAATGATATTGCCCATAGTAGAACCGAGGTCATCACCCACTGCTTCCATATAGATATCGGGATCTGCCAGCTTCAAATCCTTGAAGAATACCCCATTGAGGTTGTAGTCATAGTTCTGCCCAGTATGTGCCAGCAGACAGTCAAAGTACTGACGGCACTTGTTAATCACCGCAGCCAAGCGGATAATCTCCGGGCGCGTACCAACAATTATCAGAAGCTTCAGCTTCCCATTCTCTTTAAATTTTGCCATTATATTGTTATTTTCTATTTCAAACTTACCTTAACAGAAGATCAGCGGAAGACCAGCGTTACGGTTCTACTGACCCATAGCCTGTACCGGCTACTGCAATCTGAAGGTCTTCAAAGTTTCTCATATATTTTTTGATTTAATTGTTCTTGCGTGTGGAGTCGAACCACAATCCTTTATTAGGATCTCCAAGCGAAGAGATGTTTTCTTCTATCATCATCCACGGATGACACGGAGGTCACGGATATTTTGGTAGCTACGCTAGAAATCTTTTGAGGAAATCTTTTTTAGAATTGCTTACGCAAGAAATCTGTTCATTGGGTCATCA
>Ga0129311_1000621_pt1 | contig 29604 bp, 30 predicted proteins | sample Go1ome_FD_94435 | JGI IMG/M metagenome (GOLD analysis project Ga0129311, IMG submission 94435) | Western lowland gorrila individual fecal microbial communities from Wisconsin, USA - Go1022B metagenome | ecosystem: Host-associated > Mammals > Digestive system > Large intestine > Fecal | place...
AACAGATTGAGTCATTTGCGATTTCAAACCAAACCTTTCACGAATCTCAGAATACAATGCTTTGTTAAGAGAGAGCTGTTTTAAGTCGTGTGTACGGAATACATGATCCGATACATAATTACAAGCATCACGATAAACAGACATCGTATTATCCAGTAACACTTTGTCTGTGTCTGATACAGATATTTGTATTTTCGCTGTAACGGTCGTCTGTTCCATATCAGTACTCCTTTTATCGATATCTCACTAAATATAGTATGCATCAAATATTAGTGAAAGTCAAAACAAAGATATATAGAATTTCAAGAATAGGAGGTCGGTTGCTCCTCCCACCACCTAAAGGAAGTGGGTTTCCGCAACCTAAAAAAAGTATGAAACAATATCTAACAGGCTTTTTTATGGCGTGGGGTAATTTTTGTGCCCTGCCCTGCCCTTGCAAGCGTTGGGATACCAACGCGACGCCGCTGATGCTCGGTTTCCTGCCCTCTGTCGGCGTGATCATCGGCGCGATCTGGGCTGCACTTTATTTCGCGGCCGTTTATTTCGGTCTGCCTTATCTGGTGGTCGCCTTTTTGGTGACCTTTCTGCCGTTCGCGCTCTGCGGTTTCCTGCACATGGACGGCTTCATGGACTGCTCGGACGCAATCCTGTCGCGCCGCCCGCTCGAGGACCGGCAGCGCATCCTCAAGGACAGTCACACCGGCGCTTTCGCAGTCATCAGCATTGCATTCTATATTCTGGCGTACTTCGCCTTCACTTCGACCGCCATCACCATCGGCATTGATTTCGCGAATATGATCCTGCTCGTCTGTTTGAGCCGCTCCGTTTCCGGTCTGCACGTGCTGATCGCGAAACCGATGCAGACCAGCCAGTACGCGAAGATGAATCCTGCGAGCGAGGCTGCGCCTGTACCGGCGGACGACGACTCTGCGGTAACTCCCGCCGCAATCAAAGCGGAAGCTGCAGCAGATCCTGCCGCGCTGCCTGTATCTTGCGACAATGCGAAAGCTGAAGCAGGCCCTGACCCGATACCCGCGGCTGTCGCGCCGTCCGCGTCTTGCGATTCGGCTGCAGCTGCATCGGAGGCATCCATAGCGGCTGCGGACGCGCCGCGAAAAACGTGTCCGGCGACCAAAAAGCAAGGCATCGTGCTCCTGCTCGCCCAGCTCGTAATCTATCTGGCACTCGCCTTTTGGTGCTCCAGTTATCCGATCGTCACTGCGATCATGTGTGCCTTTACGGTCTGCGCCGTCTGCGCGGCTATCTTTTACGGACGCAGGCAGCTTGGCGGCATGAACGGAGATATCGCCGGTTACGGCATCCTCTGGGGCGAGCTTTTCGGCATGCTCGCGCTGGCGCTTTTTTAAAGCAGCACAGCATACCCATATTCGTAAACGCACAATACAAGCAGCGCGCGAACGGAGCTTCGCGTACGCTGACAAAACAAGGAGAATACCATGATACTCATCTTCGGCGGCGCCTTTCAGGGCAAACTGGAATACGCGAGAGAACATTGGAATTTCAATGAGGACGATATTTTTTACTGTGATGACAGTCTGGCCATTGATCTTTCTAAAAAGGTTATTTACGGACTGGAGAAATTTTGCTTTGCCTGTGTCTGTGAAGACGCGGACGCGAAAGGCGTTCTCAAAATGTACGACGAACCACTGACTGACAAGATCATCATCATGGACGATGTTTCCCAGGGCGTCGTTCCCATCGACACCGATCGCAGAGCATGGCGCGAAGATGTCGGCAGAACGATGCTCTGGCTCGCCAAGGAAGCTGATGAGGTGCATCGCGTGTTCTGCGGTCTTGGTCAGCGCATCAAATAATTCCCGCAAGCAAGCAGGCGTCACGCCGGCAATGAAGCAATGACCCTTTGCGGCAGCATCGCACAAATCACACAAAGCGCGTAAACGGAGGCAATATGAATTCTTATATACACTTGATCCGGCATGGCATCACCGCCGGAAATGAAAACCGCTGGTACTACGGGCGCATGGATATCCCGCTGACGGCACGCGGCATCGCACAGCTCGAAAAGCTGCGCGCGGACGGCATCTACCCGAATGTCCAAAACGCGGACTGCTACACATCCGGCATGCTGCGCACCGAGCAGACCTTTCAGACGATCTACGGCGACCTGCCGCACAAAACGCTGCCGTTACTGCGCGAAATGAACTTCGGCGCGTGGGAGGGCATGTCCTTTGAAGAAATCGAGCAGGACACCGCACACAAGGCAGCATTCGACGATTGGATGCGCATCACCGATGGCTCCTTTGCCTTCCCGGAAGGCGGCGATTCTGTCAACAGCTTTTATGCCCGCGTTCGCGGCGGCCTTGCCGAGCTCGAGGGCCTGCACCGCCTCAAAGAGCTTTCGTGCCGTCACAACGGAAACGACGCAGTCTCCCTCGTGGTCTGCCACGGCGGCGTCATCGCCGCCGCGATGGAACACTACTTCCCCGGAGAGCGTGAAAACTTCTGGCAGTGGATCCCCGACCCCGGCCATGGCTATACCATCAGCTTTGCGGGCGGCAAAGCGATTCGCGACCGGGCATTCTGATCGCTTGTATTCGCATCAAAAAATAAGGCGGCTCGTCTGAGCCGCTCTGCTTCACATACTATTCGTCATCTTTCGTTCGTCTTATGAACAACCTACAGCTGCTCAACCTCCTCAACGGATAGTCCGGTATTCTCTGCAATCACATCCATCGGAATGCCGGCCTTCTTAAAGTTCTTTGCGATCTCACGCTTTTCCTGCGCCGCCCCCTCGCTGCGTCCTTTAACAAGTCCGGCAGTCTCGCCTTTGGTGAAACCAGATTTCTCGCCGTCCTCGTAGGCCTCGCGGGCGCGGATCTCCGCAAATTCTTCTACTGTAATTTCGTTAAAAAGCATTCCTGTCACCTCCCGGCTGTGTTTTCGCAGAAAGTCTTCGATCAAGCCCTCTTCCATACATTGTTTTACCGATGTATGGATGGCGCTTTTCAAATCGCCACCGTTCTCCTTGGCTGCTGCTTTGATATAGTACAGCAGTTTGCTGTAGCCCAAAAGCGACGGGCTTTTCTGCAAGATTTTGTTATCCTCATTATAGTTTAAATTAACGAAGTTGACAACCAGTTCAAGAGAATTTTCCTTTGGCGGTGCTTGGAAACTATCGGAAAGTTTCAAGGTTTTAGTGTTCCACGTTTCACTTCCGACATAAAAAAGATAAAATTCCGGAGCAGGGAATTTGACCAGCTTGCTGCCGTAAAGTCCCTCCTTACCAGAAAGGTTTTCAAGGGAGCGACTGACATAGCCGAGGCAGCGCATTGGGATGTTCCAATTGATGGTGCTTTGGCACTCGGACATCACTAAATGACGTTTTTGAATAACAAAGCCGAGGTCATTGTTGCGGTCGATATAGAGGGCATTTGCGAGGGTCGTGTAGGTCAACTCGGTATCCGGCGGCAGATTCTCGCCAGTGACTGCGTTATACAGTTCGATGGCCCGCTCCGGCTCGGAAAAGAGCAGACAAAAGGTTGAATCCTTGTGGTTGCGGCGTGGTCTTTCGCCGATGTGAAGTCCCTCTACGGATTCTGTAGGCATAATTGCTTGTTTATTTCCCGGTTTCTTGTCCTGCTTTTTTTCATCTGCTTGCTTCATGCGGTTTCCTCCTGTTATGATCGTAAATACTATTTCTTTCATTTATTCCATATATTTTTATATCACTATACCACAAAGAAAATTACATTTCAAGCGTTATATTATATTTTTTTACAGTTATTTTTTGAATCAATCGTCCAATATATTAAATATCACCTTGCGTGTCTGATTGGATGTCATATTATCCTCTACCTCTTTTGCTCATAAGGACAAAAGTGCGCATAACTTAATCTGAGATTTCTATGCGCACATGGCGCTCACCAATGATCGCCGCTTCGCAAGGTGCTTTTGTCGTTATTCCGGAAATATCACAAGCGATATTTCCTCTCCATATAATAAAAAAATCTGAGGCAGTCCGCATGAACTGTCTCAGGATTTTTATTTTTGTATACCGTCACGCACCCCGAAAATCCCCGCAGTCTCTTTGCCCTCCGCGGGGATTTTTCATGATACAGGAAATATCACTGCGCAATCTTTCATCATTTGATTTTGAACGACACAATCGTCTTGAGCCCGTTGATGTCGGTGACGACCAGCTTATAGCTTCCTTTTTTGCTGATCTTCTTCCCGCTGCTGATCTTTTTGCCGTTCAGCGTTGCCTTGGCGATGCCGCAGTTGTCTTTGAACTTGACAACTTTCGCGCCGATATAGGTTTTACCGTTCTTCACGCCGCTCACCGTCGGCTTTTTGGTGTCTTTGACGGTGAAGGTCTTGACCGCTTCGTTTCCGTAATAATCCTTTGCCGTTACGGTATACGTCCCGTTCTTTTTCAAGGTTTGTGTCAAATCAAAGCTGACCGCCGCGGCGCTATCCTTCTGATAGGCTGCTTCTGCGATGCCGCTCGCATCGTTGACCTTGATGGTGATCGGCTTATTGTACACCTTATTATTTGTGACGCCGCTGATGGTCGGCGCTGTTTCCTCTTTGGCCGTCGATACCATGAACTCCACAGGATTCACAAAATCCGCGGTATGCATCGTAAACGTCGCTGTTTTGCCGTCCGCGCCGATGGTACCGTTCGCGCTGACAGCCTCGATCTTATCCGACATTTGAATCGTCAGCTTCGCGGTCAGCATGGAATCCAAGTCCATATTCCCCTGGCTGTAAACAGCCTTCGCCTCGTCGTAGTCTTGCTGCGTCATCGTTGCCTCAAGACAAAAACGAATGCTGTCTTTCGTCACGATCACATGCTGATAGTTTTCCGCCAGTGCCTTTTTTAACTCCTCCAAAGAAGCAAAGCTTGTTTCCTCCTTGATTTGATAATACTCCTCTCCGTTTTTGGTGACGACTGTCGGTGTTTCATCTCCGAACAGGTTGACCTCCTGACTTGTGCCCATCGCCTTCACGATTTCATCATAAGCGGATTTTTTTACTTCCACCAGTGTCGTGCTGCTGCCGGAACCATCCGCGTTCAGCACCAGTGTGTCCTCGCTGCGCATGCAGCCCGCCATCGTAAAAATCAGCGCCAGCGTCAGTACCAGCATCCATAGTTTTTTCATTTTACGTTCCCCTTTCACGTTTCTTTTTTACCCCTCGATTTTACCACATTGCGAGACAAAAGGGAACGGTTTTCTGTGCTTTCCCTGCAAGTTTCCATAAGCGTGATCGCGCAAATCCTACCGTTTTTTGCTTGAAGTTTGGCAAGGTTTCATTCTGCTTGCCCTGTTCTTTCGGACTTTTCTCCCGTCCCGGCGTAATCTCAATACTTGCGCTTGAGAACGAGCCAGCAGATCCAGTACAAAATCATCAGCAGGCAGACCGCGATGCTGCAAAAATAGCTGATATCATCCTTGCTGGCAACTTTGAAGGCGATTGCAGCCGCGGCTCCGGTCAGCACACTCAGATAGCCTGCCCATGCCCACGCTTTGTTTGCGATAAAACGATTGCGTTCATCGTGCGTCTGTGTATCGAACTTCTCTTTGTATTCCGGATCGTTCCGGTAGTGTGCCCAACGAATCGTCTGCACGATACCGACGCCGATCAGCGCGCCGCCCATGCCGCTCCAAAAAGAATCAATCTTTCCAAAGGAGCCTGCCGCAAACAACGCCGCCCCGACGATGATCCAAAAAATCGACAAATAAATTCTTTTGCTGTAATCTCTCATTTCTCTGCCTCCTCAAAAATAAAAACCTCTTCGATCGTCATGCCGAAGTATTTTGACAGCTTATACGCCAACTCAATGGACGGATTGTAGCGTCCGTTTTCGAGTGAGCTGATCGTCTGTCTGGAAACGCCAAGTGCTTTCGCCAGTTCCTCCTGGTTGACACCCCGCGCCTTTCTGATCTCTTCAATTCTGTTTTTCATCAAAATCTCCCTCTCTTTCGCGATTCGGCTCCGGTTTCCGCATCGCTTTCATAAACGTAAAGTATGCTTTACATATCTTCATTATAGCACTTCTTTGCAGGATGTCAAGTAGGCTTTACATTCTTGTTGAAATAATGCATAGGAACTTTCGTGAATAACGCAAAAAACCGTATTTCTGTCTGTAAAATACTAAACTCAAAATTTGTATTTTGCGACAAGAAAAAGCGATTGCGCATTTGTAATATTTCCTTTTTGCATAATCGCTTTTTTGTTTAAGTTTTGTTGTTTTTTAGTTTTTAAATCATTTTTTGAGGGTCTGCCCACTCATCAAAATCCTTTCCCTCTACGAGATTGAGCCTTAACGCTGCTTCCCTTAAGGTAATGTTCTCGCGATAAGCTTTTTGGGCGATTTTAGCCGCATTTTCATATCCGATATGCAGATTTAATGCGGTAACAAGCATAAGAGAGTTATTTACATTTTCCTGCATTTTTTCCTCATTTGGCTCGATTCCAATTACACAATTTTGACAGAATGAGTGAATTGCATCTACCAAAAGATTTGCTGATTCCAAAAAATTGTCAATTATAAGTGGCATATACACATTCAATTCAAAATTTCCCTGTGAAGAAGCAAACCCAATTACACTGTCATTTCCCATTACTTGAACACATGCCATCGTCATTGCTTCGCACTGTGTCGGGTTAACTTTTCCGGGCATAATAGAACTGCCCGGTTCATTTTCGGGAATTCGAATTTCCCCCAACCCGCTTCTGGGGCCAGAGGCAAGCCATCTTACATCATTTGCAATTTTCATCAGGTCAGCCGCTAAAGTTTTCATTGCTCCGCTGGCAAAGGTTAATGCTCCTTTCGATGTCAAACAATAAAACTTGTTCTCCCCACTGTAGAATTTTTTCCCTGTAATTTCACTAATTTTCTGAGCCGCAGCTGTTCCGAATCCTGCAGGTGCATTCAGCCCTGTGCCGACAGCTGTCCCGCCAAGCGCAAGTTCGCTTAGTTCGTCCAACGACTTTTCAATCATCCTATAATCATGTTCTAACATGGATTTCCAACCACTGATTTCTTGGCCGAAAGTCAGAGGGGTAGCATCTTGAAGGTGAGTTCTTCCAATCTTTATAACATGGCTATATTGCTTCTCTAACTTCTTCATAGCATCACTTAGAAGCCGCACTTCCGGCAACAATTTTTCCTCAAACAAAATGCGTGCCGCAATATGCATCGCACTTGGAAAAGTATCGTTCGAGCTTTGTGCTCGATTAACATCTTCGTTTGGATGCAAAAGCTTAAACCCTGCAAGTTGATTTCCACGGTTTGCAATGACTTCATTAACATTCATATTTGTCTGCGTACCACTTCCTGTTTGAAAGACACGCAGCGGAAAATGGCTGCAAAGTTTTCCTTCTATGATTTCATCCGCGACTTTTGAAATCATCTCAGCTTTCTCTCTTTCAAGGTTTTCAAGCTGATAATTCGTATGTGCCGCAGCCTTCTTTAGAATTGCCAGTGCAGAAATCATTTCAAACGGCATTTTTCTTTGGCCGATTAGAAAATTCCTTTTGCTTCGCTCTGTTTGAGCGCCCCAATATTTATCATCGGGCACTTTAATCTCTCCCATTGTATCATGTTCAATTCTGTATTTCATCTTCGCCCTTCTTTTCGATTTTTAATTTCTTTTCTTCCTCTATAACTGCGTCTGCAACTGCTCTTGCAACTCGTTCGTCAAAGGCATCCGGAAGAATATATTCTGTTGACAATTGATCATCCGAAACCACCGCTGCAATCGCCCTAGCTGCAGCTTCTTTCATAGAATCCGTTACACAAGAAGCTCGGCTGTCCAACAATCCTCTGAAGATTCCTGGAAAAACTAGAACATTGTTAATTTGATTCGGATAATCAGATCTTCCTGTTCCTACAATCTTTGCCCCAGCTTTTTTTGCCACTTCCGGCATAATTTCCGGTATTGGATTTGCCATTGCAAAAACGATTGGATCACTTGCCATCTTTTGTACATCTTCAGCGGCTAATACATCTGCTTTTGATACACCAATAAAAATATCCGCGGCTTTGATTACATCACTTAAACACCCTCTTTCATTTTGCAAATTTGTAATCTGCGCTATTTTTTCTTGTTCTGTGTTGTTTCCCGGTGCGCCTTTATATATCGCTCCTTTCGAATTACATAGAATTACATTACCGAATTTCATCTGTAAAATAAGTTTTGCTATTGATATTCCTGCTGCTCCGGCCCCATTAATTACAATTTTCAACTTGCCCATTCGTGTTTTTCGTCCTGTCAGCTTTATCGAATTTAACAATGCCGCACATGTGATAATTGCCGTTCCATGCTGATCATCATGGAATACAGGAATACTGCATTCTTCGATTAATCTTCTCTCGATTTCAAAGCATCTCGGAGCGCTAATATCCTCCAAATTAATCCCTCCAAAAGATTTCGAAATCCTAAGAATTGTGTTTACGATTTCATCGGTGTCTTTAGAATCAATACAAATCGGAAAAGCATCCACATTGGCAAAACGTTTGAATAATGCACATTTTCCTTCCATAACCGGCATTCCAGCTTCCGGTCCGATATCCCCTAGCCCTAAAACCGCAGTTCCATCAGTAATTACCGCCACAAGATTTCCTTTTCTAGTATATTCATATACCAGGTCATTCTCTTTTTTGATTTTCTCACACGCTTCGGCAACACCCGGAGTATAAGCAAGTGCCAAATCTTCTTTTGTTTGCAATGGTACTCTTGTAACAATTTCTATTTTTCCATTCCACTCCTTGTGTTTTCTTACTGCTTTTTCTTTTATGTCTTCCATTTTATTCCTCTCTATGCAGACACCTGCCGCACTAAGCCGCAGGTGTCCCAATCTTTCTATGCATTTATTATTTTTCTTTCTTCCTCTTCCAATTTGCGATAACACTCTTCTATTTTTTCTTTTTGCTGTGTTATCCAAGCCTTCTCTTTTTGCAGGCTCTCATCCGCTTTTTGGATCATCTGAGTAACAGAAGTTTTTTGTGGTCCTCCATAAGTAACCTTTGACTGAACATTATAATATGGGTCCAATACATTTTTCATTTCAAGATTACTCATTTTAAAAGGTCGTCCGATGTATGCTTCCGAAACACGTTCCAAAAGTTCTGGTGTCATCCCCGCGATTCCTTCGGATTTTTCCGTTGCCTCTCCTACCATTTCCCCTACGATGTGATGGGCTTGGTCGAAGGAAATGCCGAACGTTTTTACCAAATAATCTGCCAGGGCCGTTACCGTACAAAAATTTTCTGAAGCCGCTTTATATGCACGTTCTTTGTTGATATGCGAATACTTTAAACATTCCTTAAGCACACCCAAAACTTTTTTAATTTCCGTTACACCAGAACGGTAATACCAAAGAGCTTCATGAATGTCGATACAATTCGTAAACGGAATATTTTTCAGTGTACAAAGAGTACTTACAAGGCTTCCAATCGGGTGGGCAACTTTTGACTTTGCATACTCAATCCCTGAAGCATTTTTCTTTTGCGGCATAATCGAACTGCAAACTGCGACCTGACCACCGAACTCTAAAAGGCCAAACTCATATGTGCTCCACACATATAAATCTTGTGCAAATCGGCTCAGTGTAATCCCCATATTAACATATGATGTTTCTGCTTCTATCAAAAAATCCTTTGACGCGATACAATCCAGTGAATTCTCAAGGACACCATCAAAACCAAGCAGCCCTGCAAGAAGTTCACGATCTATCGGAAATGTTGCGCCTAATGACGCAGCTGTTCCATAAGGGCTACGATTTGTATTTTGAAAAGCTGCCTTGAGTCTTTCAAAATCTCTTATTAATGCACTAAAAATCGCTGTATAGTAGTGACCCATACATGTTGGCTGCGCTGGCTGTGTATGTGTGTACCCTGTCATGATCACATCTTGTTCTTCTCTTGCTTTTCGGAGTAATTCTTCTTGCAGCGCTATCAAATCTTCTGTCACAGATAAAATTGTTTTACGTACAATCATCCGATTTAAGGTTGACCCGATATCGTTCCGGCTTCTGCCCATGTGAAGTTTCCCGCCGATTTCAATTCCAATTTTCTCTACCAAGCAATGCTGTACGTTAAAATACAAATCCTCATTGTCAATATTCAAATCCTCTCGTTTGAGATTCGTTTTAACATATTCGAGTCCCTCTATAATTTTTTTTCCTTCTTTTGTTGACAAAATTCCAGCTTTTGTCAACATAACCGCATACGCTCTTTGAACCAACAATTCTTCGATCAGCAAATGATCATAATCATCTAAAAGAAGCGGAAGTTCCACTTCATTTTTGTAGTAATCCGACATTGGCTCACTAATTCGTTCTCTCATTCTAATGCCCTCTTCTTAACAATCCTTTCGTTATTTTTCTGCTTCTTCCCCTTTGAACGCTACGGAGAATACAAAAATACAAACAGCACAGATTATTCCACCGATAATAATTCCGTTAATTCCCGTAGACGCCTTTAATGTTGCGTTCCAAATTAATGTAGAAAAGCATCCTGCAAGCATTCCTATATTGACAGCTTTGGTCTTCAGATTTTTCACAAAGCATGCACAGACAAGCGGAATAAACATTCCAGCTCCGTATGCTGCCCCGCCGGATCTCATCAAGGTAAATACGCTTCCTCCGCTTAATGCTAAACCCAAAGCAATAATACCTCCGACAACCGTAAAAATCCTCGAAAGCTTTAACAATTGGTCTCCGTTGATATTCGGCTTAAACGATCTGTAGATATCATTCGCACAGGTAGTTCCAAGCAAAAGCAGAAAGCTATCTGCGGTAGAAATCACCAGCGCAATCAATGCAGCAAGCAAAGCTCCCTTAATAACTGGCGGGAAAAGCTGTTGGATTAATATCGGGACAATCATTTCCGGATTCTCTAAGTTCGGGATCAATTTATATGCACAAAACGCGACAGACACAATTGAGAATGCCATAACCAATGTAATGATATTGGATAATATAGAGCCTTTCACTGCCGTCTTTTCATCGACAGACGCCATAATTCTCTGTGAATACCCTGCAGGAGAACCTGCATTAAATGCATACACGAAAATGTAACCTATAATTTCAAGTGCAGAAATAGATCCCCAATTCAGGATTCCCGGATTTACGCTTTCTACGGTTTCAAAAACTTCCCCAACGCCTCCTGCTGCACGGAAAGCGACAATCGGAAGAATAATACCAATTCCCAAAGTCAGAAGAACCGCTTGAATTGTATCAGTTACTGCAACCGAATATAGCCCGCCGAAGATCGTAATCAGCATAATAACCGCAAAGCCAATTAAAATTCCGGTTGTTCTGTCGGTTAGCCCCAATGCTTCCATGATTGTTCCGCAACCCGCAATTTGCGCCGCTGTTGATGCAATCATCGCAACAAGTGTAACTATGGCAGCAATCGTCTTCGTAGATTTTCCATATGTTTTTCCAAGAAAATCAGGAAGTGTTGTGCACTCAGAGGCTCTCAGTTTTTTTGACATCATAATCAGAGCAATCCAACCAACATTAAATGTTGCAATGACAAGTAAGGCCCCTACACCAGATTCATAAGTGAATCCTACATCTGCCATGACTGCACCGGAACCCATGCAAGTTGCTACTGTTGTACCTATCATCACTTTCATGGTAAGCGATCGGTCCGCAACAACATAACTTTCACTGGATGTCACCTTTTTCGAGTAATAGATTCCTACACCGATAATGACTAAAAAATAAAGGATTACTACTATTACATCACCTATTGTTAAATTCATTTTTTCCTCCTTTCAGTAACGTGAAAACAATGATTTTATCTGCGCAGTTTAAATTTATTTTTACCTTATCATGAATTAATAAAAAAATACAGCGGAGTTTATTCATACACCTATGAAGAACCTGCATGCAAAACTTTTTGTCATACTCGTATGAAAAAAAATCTGAAAAAATATCATAAAAAGATTCATAAAAAGCTAAGGAAGAAAGTTTAAAATATGCTATACTTACATTAGAAGCTTTTTAAGATTTTTTACGACTATTTCCAAAATTCTTCGGATTGTTTGGATAAGAAAGGGCTTAAAAAATGAATATAAACCAACTTCAATATTTTCAGGTCACCTGTAAATATGAAAACATCAGCAAAGCCGCTCAAGTTCTTCACGTTTCTCAATCAGCTGTTTCCAAATCGATTCGCGAATTGGAGAAAGAATTTGAAGTAAATCTTTTTAATCGCTATAATAACTCGTTGGTTTTGACTTCTGATGGGAAGAATTTCCTTAATCAGGCAGAAAAAATACTGGATGAGGTTCAACAACTTTATATTTCTACCCGTGACTTGAATCACAAAAATAAAATTATACGTTTCGGCGTTTCTCCAATCGTCGGAAGCTGTCTCTTGCCACCATTTTATCAAGAACTGCAGGAATTCGATAACTCGCTAATCCTTGATCTTGCAGAACTGCACACGAATGCCATTCTCCAAGAGATTGAAAATGAAAATTTGGATTTGGGGCTGATTGCAGCCAATGATATTGATCTTTCTAGGATTAATCACATTCACTTACTTAATGTATCTTTGGTATTCTGTGTGCATCAAAACAATCCTTTATCTCAAGCCGCAGCTATTTCTTTTGACATGCTTCAGCATGAACCTCTAGTTCTGTTGCGTCCTGATTCTGTTGAGAATCAACTTCTTTTAGACCGATTTCGCAGCAGCAGCGTCACTCCGAACATTATCTTTTTTTCAGATCAGGTTTATACCATTCAGCATATGATTAATCACGAGCTCGCTTCTTCCTTTTTATATGATATTATCGTTCCGAGAAACCAAGAAATCAAGCACATTCCTCTTGAGGAACCAATTGTGTTGAACATTGCTTTAGTTTGGAAAAAAGATCGATACCTTCATAGCGGTGCAAAAAAGGTAATTGAATGTTCTAAACACTTTACATTTAGTCACTATCATGGATAATCTTCTGGGTTGTATGTACAGCCATCCAAATACTTAGGTATCGAAGGTTAAGAGCGCCTTATTTCATTCTTCTCTTGAAAATCAGCGCGGTTTCTGTCATAATAAGGAGGTGGCTTCTGCCAAAGAAAGGACGATACCTATGAGAATCAGAAAAGATCAAGACGATATGCAGGACGCGGAAATCACGCTGATTGCGACCGTTTCCGACGCGCTCGCGCATCCGGCGCGCATCCGCATGTTTCGCTATATCATGCAAGCAAACCGCGCGATGGTAACCGTCTGCAACAAAGACCTTGTTGAACATTTTGACTACGCGCAGGCGACTGTTTCGCAGCATATGAAAAAGCTGGTGGAATCCGGTCTTGTAGAAATCAAAAAGAAAGACAAATTTTCCTACTACTATGTAAACCTCGGCATGCTGATGCAGTACGTCAACGCCACAAAGAAGTTTTCGGTGCAGTAGCGCGCCGCGCTTCAAAACGCCCGGATAATCAAACCCTTTGATACGCAAAAACCCGCAGACACAGCTTATGGAATTCCTTCCGCCTCTGTTCCCGCGGGTTTTCTTTTTTCTTATGCATGCGTTCACGCGGCCCTTTGTCCGCGCGCCGCATTCGGCCGTTTTTTTATGTCCGGTCCGCCTCGGTCGCGTAGTATGACAATTTATTTGTCTGGTTGTTTTCGCAGTGTTTTTTATGCCCAATCCGCTTCGTCCGCGTAGACGATGATATCACCGTTCATGTAGAGAAATCCGCCGCGAGTGATGGCTTTTAAAAATCCGTCTTTGTCCGGCTTTGGCGCGTTCTCCGCGGCATCCGCGTTTCCTTTCGCCCCGGCCGCGATGCGGAATTTGACATCGCCCTGCGCAGCCAGCAGCTTGCAGCAGGGTGCTCTGCCCCGCAAAAATCCCTCATAGCCGTCCTGCGTTTTGACGATCAGGCTTTCAACTTTCCCCTCATACAAAAGCCGCTCCGGTGAAAGCAGCCTGAGCTTCATCGCGCCGGATTCCTTATGCTTCTGCGTCATGTCGCGCCTCGTATCTTTCCACGACCTCGTCGATTCCACCTGCCATCAGGAACAGATTTTCAGGAATTTGGTCGTGCTTGCCCTGCAGAATTTCCTTGAAACCGCGAATCGTCTCCTTGCGCGGCACATATTTACCCGGAACACCGGTAAACTGCTGCGCGACGCTGAACGGCTGTGAGAAAAATCTCTGAATTTTTCTCGCTCTGGCTACCGTCAGCTTATCCTCCTCTGAGAGCTCATCCATGCCGAGAATCGCGATGATGTCCTGCAAGTCCTTGTATTTTTGCAGCACCTCCTGCACCGCTCTGGCCACCTGATAATGCTCCTCGCCAACGATCAGCGGATCAAGAATTCTGGATGTGGATTCCAACGGGTCAACGGCCGGATAGATTCCTAACTCGGTAATCGCGCGGTTGAGTACCGTCGTCGCGTCCAAATGCGCGAAAGCGGTTGCCGGAGCCGGGTCTGTCAAGTCATCCGCCGGCACATAAATCGCCTGTACCGAAGTAATGGAGCCATGTTTAGTCGATGTGATACGCTCCTGCAGCGCGCCCATTTCGGTCGCCAGAGTCGGTTGATAACCGACTGCGGACGGCATACGTCCCAGCAGCGCCGATACCTCGGAGCCAGCCTGCGTGAAGCGGAAGATGTTATCGATGAACAGCAGTACGTCCTGCCCCTCCTCATCTCTAAAGTATTCCGCCATCGTCAGACCGGTCAAGGCAACACGCATACGCGCGCCCGGTGGTTCGTTCATCTGTCCGAAAACCATCGCGGTCTTTTCGATAACGCCGGATTCGATCATTTCGTTATAAAGGTCATTGCCCTCTCTGGTTCGTTCTCCGACGCCGGCAAAGACGGAGATGCCGCCATGCTCTTTGGCAATGTTGTTGATAAGCTCCTGGATCAGAACTGTCTTACCGACACCGGCGCCGCCGAACAGACCGACCTTGCCGCCTCGCGTATATGGCGCGATCAGGTCGATGACCTTAATTCCGGTTTCATATATCTCTGATTTTGTATTCTGATCCTCAAACGATGGCGCCGGTTTATGTATCGGTGAAGTTTTGGTCGTGTTGACCGGTCCTTTTTCGTCGATGGTCTGCCCGATGACGTTAAAGAGTCTGCCCAAAACCTCGTCGCCGACCGGTACGGTAATCGGCGCGCCTGTGTCCATCGCTGTCATTCCCCTGGTCAGCCCGTCCGTCGAAGAAAGCGCCACACAGCGAACGACGTCATCCCCGATGTGCTGCGCCACCTCCGCCATAATCGTATCGTCATTATGCGGGATTTTAATCGCGTTCAGCAGTTCCGGCAGTTCTCCCTCTTCAAATTTGATATCGATGACCGGACCGATAATCTGGTTGATCACCCCTTGATGCATGTCTTTACCTCCTGTTTCTGCCTGTTTCTACTCTCGCGTTTCCGCGCCGGAAACGATCTCAATCAATTCATTGGTAATGGCTGCCTGCCGCGCGCGATGATAAGTCAGCGAAAGCCTGTTCAAAATTTCGCGCGCGTTGTCCGTCGCGCTTTCCATCGCGCCGCGCCTTGTCGCGTGCTCGCAGACTGCCGATTCCAGGAACGCTTCAAACAGTGTCAGCTCCAAATATTTTGGCAGCAGATAGTCTGTCACCGCTTCTTTGGACGGCGCATATTCGAGTTCGGCCGGCACTGCCTGAGCCTCCTCCTTTTTTGAAGCTCGCGCGAACTCTGCCGGAAGCAGCTGTTTAACCACCGGCTCCTGCCGCAGCGAATTGATGTATTCCGTCGTAACCAGCAGTACGCTGTCCACCCTGCCGCTTCGGTAATCCGCGAGAATCGACGTTACGATTTTTACAATCTCCGAAAAAGATATTTTCTCCGCCGCGCCCGTAAATGCGGCATCGATCTCATACCCCTCCCGCGCGAAAAAGTCCCGACCGCGGCCGCCGATACAAACCAGCTTGACCGCTTCCTTTTTGTATTCCCGCAGAGCCTCGACGGCCGTCTTAATCAGATTACTGTTAAAGCCGCTGCAAAGTCCTTTGTCACTGGAGATGACAATGGCCAGCACACGCGCGGGCGCCGCTCCAATCTCCGCGTCGCCGGTCTCCTCCCGGCCGGAGATGTTTTCCTCGGCCAGAATGCCCTCGATGGTCGCGGAGACTTCCCGCAGCTGCTGTGACTTGCGGTCGTAAAGGCCTTTGGCCCTGCGGAATTTGGCAGCAGAAACAAGCCGCATCGCGTTGGTGATATGCTCGGTGCTTTCAATGCTTTTCATTCTGCGTTTCAGATCGCGCATCGTTTCAGCCATGATAGTTCGCCTCTTTAAATCTTGTGATGTCTTCGATCAAGAGTTTTTCGGTCTCTTCGTCCAGTTTGCCGCTCTGACGGATCTTTTCGCCGATCTCCGGATAATGACTGTGCGTATAGTCCAAAAGCTCTGTCTCAAACGCATGGATCGCCTCGGTCGGGATATCTTCCATGTACTGATGGGACGCCGCGTAGATGCTGATGATCTGGTCTTCGACATCCATCGGGTGATACTGCCCCTGCTTGAGGATCTCCATCAATACCCTGCCGTGATCCAGACGCGCCTTAGTGTCCTTATCGATATCCGAACCGAACTGCGAGAAGGTCGCCAGTTCGCGGTATTGTGCCAGTTCCAGCTTCAGCTTGCCGGAAACCTGCTTCATCGCTTTGATTTGCGCGTTGCCGCCGACACGCGAAACCGAAATTCCGACATTGATTGCCGGGCGCTGTCCGGTGAAGAACAGCTCGGACTCCAAAAAAATCTGTCCGTCGGTGATGGAAATTACGTTAGTCGGAATATAGGCGGAAACGTCACCTGCCTGTGTTTCGATGATCGGCAGCGCTGTAATCGAGCCTCCGCCCAGATCATCGCTGAGCTTCGCGGCTCTTTCCAGCAGTCTGCTGTGCAGATAGAATACATCTCCCGGATAGGCTTCTCTTCCCGGCGGTCTTTTGAGCAGCAGCGACATCGTGCGATAAGCGACCGCGTGCTTGGAAAGATCATCGTAAACGATCAGTACGTCCTTGCCCTGATACATAAAATGCTCTGCCATCGCGCAGCCTGCGTATGGCGCGATATATTGCAGCGGCGCCACATCGCTGGCGGTCGCGGAAACGACGATGGTATACTTCATCGCCTCGCGCTCTTCCAGCGTCTGCACCAGCTGCGCGATGGTGGATTTTTTCTGTCCGATCGCGACATAAATACAGATTACATCTTTTCCCTTTTGGTTGAGAATGGTGTCGATGGCGATCGCGGTTTTGCCGGTCTGACGGTCGCCGATGATGAGCTCTCTCTGCCCCTTGCCGATCGGCATCATCGCATCAATCGCTTTGATTCCGGTCTGCAGCGGTTCATTGACCGATTTGCGCATCAATACGCCGGGTGCGCCGTACTCGATGGGACGTTTTTCTCTGGTAACAATCGGCCCTTTGCCGTCAATCGGCTGTCCGAGCGCGTCTACCACACGACCGATCAGAGTTTCGCCGACGGGAACTTCTACGACCTCTCCGGTCGGTTTCACGATGTCCCCCTCTTTGATCTCGCGGTCCGCGCCCAAAATGACGACACCGACATTGTCCTCCTCCAGATTGAGTGCCATGCCGTGAACACCACTGTCAAATTCGAGCAGCTCGCCTTCCATGCAGCCGTTCAGCCCATAGACTCTGGCGATGCCGTCTCCGACCTGCAATACAGTACCATAGTCCATAATCTCAAACTTGCTGTGGTAATTTTTTATCTGTTCTTTTATAACAGAGCTGATTTCTTCCGGTCTTAAATTCATCGGGAAACCTCCCCTCCTACTGCTTTTCTAATTCTTCACGAAGACGTTCCAAATCGCCCCTGTATGACTGATCGATCATCTTACCGCCGACCTGAATTTTGATGCCGCCGATGAGACTTGGATCCACGCGGTTTTCGAGCTTGATGTTCCTCTGCAAAAGTCGTGACATTTCTGTTTCGAACTTCTGTATCTGATCCGGCGTCAGCTTGACAACGCTAAAAACCTTCCCCTCGGCAATCCCTCTGTCTTTGTCATAGAGTTCGCTATATCGCTTCGCGATTTTTTTGATTTGTGAGGTTCGTCCTTTGTCAATCAGTACATAGACGAAATTGAGCATCTCCTGCGAGAAAGCAGGCTGCATGATTTTTTTTACAGCTTCTTTTTTTTCCTTCGGCATGATTGCCGGGCTGTTCAGAAACTCCGAGAAATCCTCATAAGCCTGCACCAGCAGGGCAAGCTGCTTGATTTCCACGAGAATCTCTTCTTCTTTGCCAAGGTCTTTCGCTGCCTCATAAAGCGCTGTTCCATAGGTCAGCGATACTACTGATTCTGCCATTTTTCGCGCGCCGCCTCCTCTAAGACTTGATCAACCAGCGCCTGCTGACTTTTTTCATCCAGTTCTCTTTGCATGATGCGCTCCGCTGCCAGAACCGCAAGCGAAGAAACCTCTTTTTTAAGCCGAACCACAGCTTTTTCTTCTTCTGCCCGCATGTTTTCGTGTGCCTCCGAAACAATCTGCTGCGCCTGGATCTTGGCCTCTCCGACGATGGCGTCCGCTCTCCGGTCAGCCTCTGCCTTAGCCTTCTTGATGATCGCGCGTTTTTCTTCTTCGGCGTTTGAAAGAGTCGCCTGATATTCGCTGAGCAGCGCCTGCGCTTCCTCCTCGGTTGCTTTCGCGCGGTCCAGATTATCCTGTACCGCCGCTTTGCGCGCCTCCATGAACTTATGTACTTTCTCGAAGAAAAAATGCTTCAGAATCAGATACAGCACCAGCACAGTGATGGCCGAAAACAGCAGGTTCCAGTTGATTTCAAGCAGTCCTTGATATAATTTTACTTCCATATCCGAAACCTTCTTTATTCTGCTCTACGCTCTCCGGCACCGATCAGATCTTGCCTGCCAACACGATGGCGATGACGAAGGTCAATACGCCGATGGTTTCCATAATGGCCATCGCGATGATCATCGACGCGCGGATTCCGCTCATCGCTTCGGGCTGTTTCCCCATGCTTTCCATCGCCTTGCTCGCGAGGATTCCCTGTCCGATCGCGATACCGATTGCCGCGAGGCCGATTGCCAGCCCTGCCGCGATTGCAATAATTCCTGTTGTCATTTTCATTTACCTCCCGTTTTCGCTTCATGGTTTTTGTCCGCTCCGGCAATGCCCTTTGAGAGGAATACCATGGTTAATGTTACAAAGATATAGGTTTGAATCACCGGCTCGAAGATGTCAAAGAACGCGTTCAGCGGCAGTACGAAGACGGCTCGCATGAACGGTACACTTGACACAAACGCGCTCAGCCATTCCATAAAATACATCCAAAGCTCTACGACAATCATGCCGCCGAAGATATTGCCGAACAGACGCAGCGCCAGGGATATCGGCAAGGTGCAGTCTTCCAGAATGTTCAGCGGAAGCATGAACGGATAGGGCTCGCACATGTGCTTGAGTTTGCCTTTCACGCCCAGATAGCGGAAGCCGCTGATTTGAATCAGCAGGAACGTGAGCAGCGACAGGCTGAACGTGACGTTCACATCCGCGGTAATCGGTCTCAATCCAAACAATCCCAAAGAGCTTCCAAGGAGAATGTAGATAAAAATCGTGCCCATATACGGCGCGAAGGTTTCTGCCTTGTTTCCGAGGTTTTGCTTCGCGTAATCGTAGATTTTGCCGACGATCAGCTCCGCGGCAATTTGTCTTTTGGTTGTAGGAACCGTTTCAAGCCCATGTCCCATCCAAATACCAAGCGCCGCGAGAATGGCGGCAAGAATGAAGCCCCAGAGAATGCTCTCGCTCAAAAAAACGCTTCCGTCTCCGAAGGCGACGATAACGCGCGCGCCCAGCTCGTCTACATGAATCACCTCTCATCCCTTCCTTCCGTTTTTCGTTTTTGAACCTTAAAAATCTTTTCGTCTACTGCAAAAAGCTCCTAAAAAACAAACGAAAGTAACGCCCTGCAGGGTTCATCCTGCTGAACATTACTTTTCTTCTCCACTTGTTAATATAGTCTTTTCAACTAAAAAAGTCCATAGTTTTGCCCGCTAAAAAATCGCTATGGTTTTTTCCTACAAAAATTTTCGCGTTTTTTTAGCGTTTTAATACAAAATCTAAAGACTTTCTTGACACCCTATTTGTGGTATGTTTCGTTACGGTTGATCTTAAACGCGCGGTAGATCTGCTCCAGCAGAATCACGCGCATCATCTGATGCGGGAAGGTCATCTTCGAAAACGAGAGCTTAAAATCCGCCCGTTTGGAGACCTCTTCACTGAGGCCGAGGCTGCCGCCGATGACGAAGGCAAGGTTGCTCTTACCCTCTAAGGCAAGCTGCGCGAGCTTGTCCGCGAGCTGTGGTGAATCGAGGGTTTTGCCGAGAATCTCCAGCGTGATGACATAAGTTCCCGCTTTGATCGCCTTGAGGATTTCCCTGCCCTCCTCCTGCTTCACGAGCGCTTCCTCCGCCGCGGAGGCTTTGTCCGGCAAACGCGCCTCCTTGAGCTCGATGATTTCAAGCGCGCAGAAGCGCGACAGACGCTTGGCATACTCGTGGATCGCCTCCGTCCAGTATTTTTCCTTTAGTTTGCCGATGCAGATGATTTGTATGTTCATGTTGTCTCCTGTTCTCTCCGATTTCCCCTGATTTACGCGCTCGTTTTCTCCGGCTTTGCCCTGTGTTTCGTTAGGTTTGCTCCCGCAGCTTGTCAATGCTCTGCTGCTTTTGCATGGGGAAAATTGATTTTTGCATATCAACGATGAAAAAATTCAACGCCTCTAAATTGTCAGCAGCCTGCCGATCCCCTCGCGCTGCGCGACCTCCATCGAAAGATTCTTGCCGAGGTAATATCCGTTTTCCTCTAAAATGTTGCGTATCGTCAGCATCGCCTGCGCGGGGCTGTTGTTGTCCTTAGACAGATGCGCCAGCAGAACCTCCGGCCGGTGACTGCCTTCAAACTCTGTCAAATAGCGGCTCAACACCTGCCCTGTCGCTTCGTTGGACAAATGCCCTTGATCGCTGAGGATACGATGCTTGACAGGATACGGATATTTGCCGCACAGCAGAATATTCTTTTCGTGATTGGCTTCGATAACCAAAATGTCCGCGTCACTGATTGCCGCAAAGATCTCCTCCGTCACGCAGCCGGTATCTGTAACGATTGCGATCTTGCGGTTGCCCTTTTGGAAGGTATAGCCGACCGGCTCTGCCGCGTCATGCGAGATACGAAAAACGTTCACCTCAATATCCCCGACAAAAAAACGGTCGCCGCTTCGCACGATTTCAAACTGTTTTCCCTCCGTCTGCGGATACTTTTGCGCTACGGATTCACAAGTACCGCGCGTGGTGAATACCGGGCCGCGATACGGCTTTTTGGCAAGCAGCGTGCCGATTCCCCTGACGTGATCGATATGCTCATGGGTCAGCACGATACCGTCCAGCTCCACGCACGAAAGTCCGCACGCCGCAAGGCTTTCCTCTGTTTTTTTCGCGCTGATGCCGATGTCCGCCAAAATTCTCGTGCTTTGACTTTGTATCAAAAAACTGTTCCCCGCGCTGCTGCTGGCGAAGGAACAAATCGCTAGTTCCATAATTTGTGTGTCCTTTGCTGTGATGAATTGATATAGACGGGAATTGCCTGTCCGTCAGGCTCTCTCCACGATTCAGTATAGCACAATTTGTTTTAGTTGTAAAATCAGCAAAAATAGTCCATAATAGAGCATATAAGGTTCGCGCGAAAGGCCGCTTCCGGCAGAAGGGGAAACCGTCTTGCTTTGCCTCGCTTTGGCACCGGTTTGCCGCCGCTTCGCAAAAACAACACAAAAAGGAGTGACATTCGTATGGCAATTTTAAGAATTTATACGGACGGTGCCTGTGCCGGCAACCAATCCGATCAGAATATCGGCGGCTGGGGCGCGATCCTCGAGTACGGCGAACACCAAAAAGAACTGTTCGGCGGACAGGCCAACACGACCAACAACCGCATGGAGCTGACCGCGGTCATCGAGGCATTCAAAGCGCTCAAGCAGACGGGTCAAAAGATCGAGGTATTCACAGACAGCTCCTATGTCGCAAACTGTTTCCGCGAGGAATGGTATGTTTCCTGGGAAAAGAACCATTGGCGCAACGCTGCCAAAAAGTCTGTGGAGAATCAGGAGCTATGGAAGGAGCTGCTGGGACTCGTCCGGCAGCATGAAGTGCGGTTTTTCCGCGTCAAGGGTCATGTCAACCTCGCGAGCAAATCGACAAATTTCGACGCGCTCTACGAAAAATTCCTCGGCTGGAACGGCGCAGCCTTCAGCTTCGAGGAATTCCAATATATCACCAGGATGAACAACCGCGCCGACGAGCTCGCGAACATGGGCATCGCGCAGATCCGTCAGGCGGAAGATACCGCGATCTGATGCAGTAAGACAACAAACCAAAGGAAGTGTCAACATCGAAATATCTCCTTATCATCTCTTCCTGCTGTCGCCCCGCTTACAATCTTGTGCAGATCGTACAGTTTCAAGGTGTCATTTTTTGCTTCTGCCAAAATTTTTTCATCAAATCCGTTTTTTGAAAACAAGGCATAATAGAACTTTGTATCTTGTTTCATCGGGGCAAGCTTGGCGCGTGTGTCAAGATATTCCGCATAGGTAAAGGCGCTGTTTTTATATTTGCATTCGCCTACCAGATATTCTTTATGGTCCGGACCGATACACAAAATATCTATCTCGGTTTCACTTGTGCGCAGACCACCTGCGGTGTTTGCATCACGAACCGTAGTTTTTCCCATCCAGCGCCCGATCTTCACATACCGGAACGGGAGCTTGCCTTGTTTTTGCAGTTTTTTGATGAACGTTCGGCAAATGTTTTCAAACGGCATGGACACAAATTGCTGCAGAGCCGGCTTGATCACGTACGCATAGACACCTTCTGCGTCTCCGTCCTCCAACTGCGAAAAATTTGCGAAACCAAACGCGTACCAAAAACGGAAAAAATTGTCCGTCAGGTGATAGACTCCTTTTGCAGCATTTGCTCGCTGCTTCAGCTCCGCGTCCACAGAAAATTCCTTTTCAATGATACCAAGTTCCATCAAGTTCTTCAAATAAACGCCGGTTTTCGCCGTATGGTTCAGAAGTGATTTTTGACTGATTTCGTTCAGTGTCGTACTGCCGAGCGCAACCGCCTCTATGATGGAATTGTAGATCGGCGTTTCCCGTAGTTCCTGATGGAGCAGAAAGTCGACTTCACTGTAGAGCACGCAGCCTTTGGTCAGGATATTCTTTTTAATATTCTGTGCAGGTGTCAACTTCGGCTCCCACTGTTTCAAATAATGCGGGATACCTCCCAGCACTGCATAGGTCAGAACTTTTTCTTCATCCGAATAATATGGGAAAAACTTTACCGCATCATAAAAATCCATCTCGGTCATCTTATAAATGCCCGTTGCTCTTCCGTAAAGCGGATTTTTTTCGGCAAGCAGATCTTTCTCCATGAAACTCATAGCGCTTCCGCACAGAATCATCATGACATTGCGGTCCTTTAATTCGGTATCCCAAAGCTTCTGCAGGATCGACGGAATGCTTGGGTTCGTCTTGCAAAGATACGGAAACTCATCGATGACGATTAGCTTCTTTTTTTCTCCATACGGCAGTTCGCAGATCGCCCGAAAGGCCTGTTCCCAGTCTGCAAAGCGCGAAACATATTTTTTTGCCGGAATATCCTCTTTCATGATCTGCTCCGAAAATTTAAGCAGCTGCACCTGATCGGTTGTCTGCGTACAGGAATAAAACACATGCGGTTTCCCCTTGCAAAATTCCCGCAGTGTCTCTGTTTTGCCGACACGCCGTCTCCCATAGAGGATGATGAGCTGTCCTCCCTCTGCTTGATACCGTTCCTGTAAAAAATGCAGTTCCGTTTCTCTCCCGATAAACATACTTCGCTCCTGTTCTATTGATCTTACTACCTTTCTATTAAATCTAAATTTAGTAAATTTGGATTTAATATTATTTTACCCGAAATTGATGCAGATTACAAGATTTTTTTCGCAGATTTGTAAACCGAAGCCGTAGTGCATTTACAGATGAGATTCTTCACTTTAATTTGACTTAAGGGTTATTCTTTGCTTACACCTGTGCATATATTGTTCTTCACCACTATATACAAGATAGGCAGTTCACATAGTTGCCAACTTGACGAGTAATTAAATATAGGATATTCTTAAGTGTGTAAGGTAGTGCTTTGTATTTGAAAAATTGAGCCAAGTGAGAATATGAACATTGAAACAGTTTTAATAATGTATCGAAATGTAATCAACTATGAAGTAACCCGGGTGCTGCATGAGAATATAGATTTATGGGATGAAGCAATCCAAGAATCGTTTATCCGGATCAATGGGAGCTTAGAATCGATATTAAAAAAAGAAGGAAAATACCGGGAAAACTATATTCGCGTCATCGCAAGAAATGCAGCACGAACAATTTTATCAAATAGGAGAAATTTTCATGCCAAGAATGTATCTTTTGAGGAATGGATTGCCTACGAAGAGAATGCCGAAAATTTGTACGAAAAAAATTCCAGCGAAGAAGAACTTAGTCTGGAAATGGAGCATTGCCTGAGAATGCTTGAACCCGAAGAGAGAGACATTCTATATTTAAGAGAAGTTAAAGAATTGCCGTATGATGAGATTGCGAAAGCGTTAGGAATTACAAAGGAGGCATGTCGTAAGCGTGTTTCCAGAGCAAAGAGGCACTTTAAACAAATTATAACGGAGTCTAAAGAAGGCAGACAAGTTATTCGTGGGAGAGTGAAGAATGATTATGGGAAATACTGATTTTGGTAAAGCAATGAATATTCTTAGTGAACAGTATGACAAAGAGGATGGGACTTTGCTAATGTCTTCGGAACAGGAAGAAAAATATGCGGAAATGATAGAGAAAGTGTCTGCCGGGAATGGTTGCAAAACAAACAGCAAAAAAATGAAAGGAACCCTTTCTGTTTTACAAAGAGTAGCGATTTTCTTAGTATGCATGACAGTGCTGGGGAGCGTTACTATGGTTTCGGCGGATGCGATACGTTTGAAAATACAGAAGTTCTTTTCTTGGGAAAAAGAACAGAATACGATACTGCTCCCCTATGATACGACCGGTATGGACGGATGGGAGAACTATTTCGCATTGACCGAACTTCCGGAGGGTTATGTGCAGACCTATGCGAAAGCAAGCGGAGCCTATAAAACGATTGTATATGAAAAAAACGATACCACGCTAATATTGGAACAGCAGCCATCTGGAACGGTGATTTCAGTGGATAATGAAAGCACTGTATGCGAAAGTGTTACAGTGATTGGTAGCGAAGGAAAATATTATAACAATGAAAAAGATTCTATTTCAACTTTATATCTGTTGACCGGAGACTATCTTTTGACAGTGTATGCGAGAGGCGAGGATAGACTTATGGGCAAGGAACTGATTAAGTTTCTGAATGGCAGCTTGACTTTCATAAAAGAAACTTAAAAAATAAAAAATTTTAATTAAATCGGTCACAAAACCTTCTATTCAAAAAGTAATTCTTATTAAAGAGATTTTGATAGGAGGTTTTGTTGTATTATGAAAAAAAAAATGAATCGAAGACGATTCCCAGTTATATTGTGTTGTTTGCTTGTATTTACAATCATTTTTGCAATTTTTTATGGTCGGGAAGATTTGGGGTTAAATACCATACCGGAAATGGAGAATGCAATAAGGAGTGCTGTAGGACAGAGTGAATATAGTGATTTAGCTGTAGAAAGTAAAATTGAAATCCAAGAAATTATTCTTGGAAGCTTTAGCGGTAGTGAAAAAAATGAAGCACTTGTTTATTCAACAGTTGCACCAGTTAAGGGAAACTACGGCCCATCTTTTTCAGTGGCAGCGGTATTTGACTTAGATACAGTAGACCTGACAGGGGCTCAGTTTTTAATGGAAGAATCTGTGGTGTTAAAAGCACTTCCGACTCAAAGTGACAGAAAGGACATACTCTATTTAGGAGAAACCATAGACATGGGTCTCAGCAGTTACAATATTAAAGTGTGGGACTTTTCGGGAGGGAAATGGAAAGAACTAAAACTGCCGTTGTTTGATACTACCGATGCAGATGAGAATATTACTGCCGAAATAAGTAAAGCTAACGAAATAATATTGCTTCACACAGAACTCGAAGGGCTTACTACTGAAACTGCAAATGTAACTGCTGAAAAGTATAACTGGGTTAGTCAAGATGAGACATATGTAAAATAACTGATTCATTTGGATATGATACAGTAGAAAAGGAAAAGAGGGTATATACGGAGTAAGATATGCTAAAGGAAACATAGCTAAAGCTCAAAATAGTAGATTTCATTTACGGAAGGAATGTTTGCTATGTATGATATGCTGATCCAAGGCATCGGTCTGATCGCCTTTGCCCTGTTTTTACTCTCCTATCAAGTCCGCTCAAACCGCGGATTGTTTGCGATGCAGACACTGGGCAATCTCCTCTTTGCGCTGCAATTTTTTCTGCTCGGGGGAGTGGGCGGTGCGGTCGGTTCGCTGATCAGTTGTTTTCGCAACTCCCTGCTGCTCGGCAGCAAAAAATATCCGAATAAAAACAGCGACCTGCGCAATGGAGGATATCTCCGCCGCGCAGGCCGTTTTTTGTTTCGCATTTTTTTGCTTTCTCTATTCGATTTTAGCTATTGAGCTATCCAATGTCAGCACTCGCTACTCCAATACAATATCGCTGATATCGATATCTTCGTTCTTGACCGCCTTGTAGGTCTCCCCGTTAAAGATGTCATACATGATCGGTACGACCAGCAGGGTCAGCGCCGTCGCGTAGACCAGTCCGCCGATGCACACCAGCGCGACCGGCTGCATCATATCGGTGCCGGCGGTCTTGCCGACCGCCATGACGATCAGACCCAGAATCGTCGTCAAGCTGGTCATCAGTACCGGACGCATGCGTGTGGAACCTGCCATGATGATCGCGTCGCGCTTTTCCATTCCGCGCGCCCGCAGCTGGTTCGTATAGTCCACAAGCACGATGCCGTTATTGACGATGACGCCGACCAGGAGAATCAAGCCAATCATCGCGATAATCGAAAGCTCCTTGCCGAAGATCAGCAGCGCCAAAAGTCCCCCCGTAAACGCCAGCGGAATCGTAAACATGACGATGAACGGCGATTTGAGCGACTGGAACTGCGCCACCATAATCAGATAAACCAACAGAATGCCGAGCCCCATCATCGTCAGCAGATCCTGCATCGCGTCCATGATCGTCTCGTTTTCACCGGTGAATTCATAGGTCACGCCCGCCGGAAGGTTGAGCTTTGCGAAAGCCTTCTCTGCCTCCTGTGTCACCAGCGTTACGTTGTGTGCTTCGTCGATACTGCCGCTGACAGACAGATAAGTCCTCTGATCCAAACGGGAAACTGACGGCAGCGTCTGTGTCTCTTCTAATTTCGCGATATCCCTGAGCTTGACCGTCTTCGTTTTGCCGTCCGCGTCACTACCCTCCAGCTCCAGATTTTTGAGCTTTTTGATCGTCATACTGCTTTCGTCTCCGTCAGACACGATAATGTCGTAGGCATCACCGTCAAGCGTGATGGAAGAAGACGATTTTTCGTAAGTCAAAGCCTTCGAAACCTGCGCGAAAACCTGCGCGACCGTCAGCCCGTTCTTCATCGCCTCATCCTTGTCGATCACAAAGTGCAGCTCCGGCTCCGCGTCAACCAATCCGTTGTCAACCTCAGCGATGCCCTCGACCTTGGCGAGCGCCTTGCCCGCCGTCCTCGCCGCTTTTTGCAGCAGCTGCTGATCGGTGCCAAAGAGACGCACCACCACACCCGAACCGCCGAGCGCCGAAGTGTAAGACGTCATCGACGAGGATCTGAGAATCTCCACACTGCAGTCGAGGTCCTTGCAGCCTGCTTCAATCTTATCCGCAATCTCACCGCCGGACAGATCCGTTTCCTGATCGACGATGATGTAAAGGCTGACTTCTGTCTCAGAAGCTTCTGAGGAAAGCATATTGCCCGAGCTAAGCATTCCGCCCGCGGTTTCAACACCCTCGGTCTTTTTGATCTTATCGAGGACTTTGTCCGCCATCTTTTTGGTATCCGCAAGGCTTGCGTCCTCATCATTCATTTTCATCGTGCCCGAAAGCTGCGGTGTCGCCATATCCGGAATGAAGATGAAGCCTTTTTGGAGTGTGCCGTAGACGCTGTAACCGAACAGCACAAGCACAAGGATCAGCACCAGCGCCTTATGGCGCAGATTCCAGGCGAGCAGCCTGCGGTAGCCGCGCTTGAAGCCTTCGAAGCCTCTGCCCTCCGGCTTCGGCTCTTTGATAAACATCATGGAAGCCATCGACGGCACCAGTGTCATCGCGATGATCAGACTGGCAAGCAGCGAATAAGTCACCGTCAGCGCCATATCGGTAAACAGCTGTCTGGTAATCCCCTGCACGAACACGATCGGCGCGAATACGCAGACCGTTGTGAGTGTCGAAGACGTGATCGCCGCGCCGACCTCCTTGGCTCCGGCCACCGCCGCCTTCTTCGGCGGCACGCCCGCGCGCCGCAGGCGGAAGATGTTTTCGATGACGACGATCGAGTTATCGACCAGCATGCCGACCGCGACCGCCAGCCCCGAGAGCGAAATCATATTGATCGTGATACCGGAAAAATACATCAGCACGATCGCAAAGGTGATACTGATCGGAATACTCAAAAGCGTAATGAAAGTCGGTTTCATGTCACGCAGAAACAGCAGCAGGATCACGACCGCAAAGAGTGCCCCATACGCCAGACTTTCGAGAATCGAGTGGATAATCAGATAGATATATTCGCCCTGATCCATCAGCGTCGTGAAAGTCAAGCCCTCATATTTGTCCGAAAGCTGCGCGAATTTCTCCGCGATGTTATCGGAAACGGTCGCCGTCGGATAGTTGGACTGCTTCGAAAAGGTCAGCAGCACCGCAGGATTGCCGTTGATGCTCGCATAGACCGCGTCGCTGTTATCGCTCAGGAACACGTCCGCCACATCGGACAGCTTGACATCGCCGAGCCCGTCGATATGGAATAAATACAGGTTCTTAATCTCTTTCAGATCTGTCAGCTCGTCCCCGACGCTGACCAGATATTTCACCCCATCCTCCTGGATATAACCGGCAGGCATTGAGAAATTCTGCCCTTGCAGCACCCCCGAAACCATATCCAGTGTAATCATCGAACCAAGACCCGCTGCCTGCAGCGACTGACTGCCCGCCGCGTTGAGCTGTGCCATCGCGGAGTTTAACTGTGCTTTTTGTGATTTGAGCTGTGCCTGTGCGGTGTTCAGCTTCGCATAGGCATCGTCCAGATTCTCCTGCGCCGTATAGGTGCCGCGCTCTGCCTGCTGGTATGCGCTCTGCAGCTCGTTCACCTGCGCCTCTGCCTGCGTGCTGTCCACCTGCAGGATCGCCAGCTGGCTTTCGACATCTTTCTGTTGTTCCTGCAGCTCCGCCAGCGTGATCCCCGCGGCACTGCCGTAGATTCCCTGCGAGATTTGTGCCTCGATCGCCGCTTTGCGCCCCTCTAAGGTTTTGATCTGCGTTTCCAGCGCGCTG
>Ga0129311_1000623_pt1 | contig 29454 bp, 26 predicted proteins | sample Go1ome_FD_94435 | JGI IMG/M metagenome (GOLD analysis project Ga0129311, IMG submission 94435) | Western lowland gorrila individual fecal microbial communities from Wisconsin, USA - Go1022B metagenome | ecosystem: Host-associated > Mammals > Digestive system > Large intestine > Fecal | place...
AAATATAACTGATCGCGTCTATTGCCTCTTCTGAGCAAACTCCCGCATAATATCCTGCATCATCGTGTTCAGTAATTCAATCACCTGATCCGCATTCATCATATCATTAATCGTAATCTGCCCGACAATATGACTGTTGCGTCGGCCGCCGTCAAGAAAATATCCATTTAGGGCTCTGTAATCCCGTGCGTTCTCTCCGTCTTTCAACAGTACATATCCTGCAACTGCTGTTATGCTGTAACTATTCTCCGTAACACCTTCAATGAAATCTACATAAAATGCCTTCTGTTTCTCATTGATATAGGTGTACATACGCTTATAAACATTGGACACTTCCAGAAAACTGGATGGTTCTACACGTCTGTAATACGGGAATTCACCTCTCCACTTATGTCTGCAGAAATACTCATTCAGCGCTCGCCGTACGGCACCATGATGCTTGCGGCATGATAATGGCAACACTCTTTTCTCGTAATATTGACTGCAAGTGTCCAGTATATCTGTCAAAATGCCGTATAATGTTTCTGCTTTCTTCATTGAAGCAAACTGTATCCAATAACGGCAGAAAGCTGCCCGCTCATCAATAGCCTTATGCAGCCATCCCGTCAGTTCCTCCAAACCATAAGGGGTCAGATATTCACATGCTGCCTCCAGATCATTCTGACTGAATGCAAAATTCTCCGCTGCATCTTCATCAAAACGGATCAGACTCTTCCCTATACCCGCTTCTGTCGTTGGTGACAGGTAGAATTGTATCAGTTCATAAAACACACACAGCAGCGGAAGGGCACGCAGCTCATCCTTGTCAAGCGACTCAACGCCAAGTATCTGTGCCTTCTCAAGCATTGCCTTCAAAGGATGCATCAAGATTCTCCACGGCAGTTTATCTGCATCGACATCCAACGGCTCCATCGCCGAATCATAATTATATAAATGCAGTGAACCTTTCAGACTTCTAAAGACAAAAGAACTCTCCTTCGCCTGATAATTTCCCTCTGAAAGACCATTGACAAAAGACAGACGATAATACGGTACACTGACCTTTTCTTCCGCACCATTCTCGCCCTTCACAGTCTCCATTCGTTCAAAACATTCACCGGAAAGATGTGTAATGAGAATTTCTCGCGGATGTCTGCCATCTTCAATCAATACATCTGCAAAATCCAGTTCCAGAGACATCGCAGGTGTACTCAATACATCCACATGCAATATTCTGTTCTTGATCTTGTACGGAATCTTCTTCTGTCCAACAACATACTCTGACAGACCATTTAATGCCTGCTGCTCCTCACCGTCGAACATCCGTACAAACTCTTTATATTCCGCCTGTTCTTTTCTTAATGCTGCTTTCGCAGTCAAATAGCCGTGTACAATACCGTTTTCAACACTCTCCAATTCTTCTTCAGTTTCAAACTGTACAAGTCCCTGAAGCGTCTTGATCGTACTTTCTTCCAGATCGTAGCCTTCAATCAGTGAAAGATAATGCTCACCAAGTTCATGGAGCTGCGCATATTCAGCCCCCTTCATCTGGCGATAATCCCGGTAAAGATCAGACATCAGCTCATTATCAACACTATAATGCAGCATCATTCTCCTCCTTGCCGCTGTTCAAATACTGCCACAGAGCTGCCACCGGCAGTCCCACGACATTATTGTAATCTCCATGAATAGACCGAATAAAGACAGCTGCCCTTCCCTGAATGCCATAAGCGCCTGCCTTATCTGCCGGTTCACCTGTTCTGATATAATCCCAGATCATCTTATCCGACATCGGATACATTGTGACTTCCGTCTTCTCCGCAAATACTGTTTCTTTCCTAACGTCTGCACTGCCTTCAATCACTGTAACACCTGTATACACCTCATGTGTTCGTCCCTGCAGCATATGAAGCATCCTGAAAGCATCCTGATCATTCGCCGGTTTCCCGAGAATCTCCTGATCACATGATACAACAGTATCCGCTCCAACGATAATGCAGTCTTCCGTATAACGTTCAGCCACATCCTGCGCCTTTTGTCTTGAAAGCCGTCTGACCATTTCTTCAGGTCCCCACGGCCCTTTCTTCTCTTCCTTTGTACTGACACATACATCAAAGTCCAGACCGGCCTGTTTCATCAACTCACTGCGTCTTGGCGATGCAGATGCCAGAATGATTTTTCTCATGTTGCTAAAGCCTCCCTGCTGCAATAATTAAATCACAAGTATTATACTTTATCTTCCCGGATTTGTAAACATCTCCGGCATATACTTCCAATAACGCTTCGGCAGCATCTGCATCTGCAGTTTCGGATTTCTTCTCTCCAGAATAGCCACACTCTCCGTAAACGTCTTCCACCATTCTGCAAAAGTATATTCCGATGAAGACAACATACTCTGAGGATCCTGTCTAAAGTCCGGATGGCTGATATACATCCAGTCTTCACCTGCTCTATGAATCCATACCTCATCCCGCTCCACATCATGGATCACCCAATGCTCCATGGGCAGTCTGTCCTGAAAATGCTCTGCAAGGAACATCCCGACATGATGCTTCGAAACCAGTCTGGCATACAGAATGTGATTCTGAAGTTCCTGAAATCTCAGAAAACCATATAAATGCTGCGTCTCCCTCGAGACACTTCTTGACAGCTGATGCAGTCCCATCACTTCCGGTATGGACATCGCGTTCAAAACCTTCCTGCCATTGGCAAAGGCCAAAATAAGAAATCTGTAGATAATCTCTCCCTTCTCCTGACTGTCCGCCTCCGACGCCATGTGTACCAGATGCCATGCCTCCTCTGAAATCTTGCTTATAATGGCCTTCACAACTTTCCCGGCCTTCTCCGTATTCACTTCTACCGAATAAATATCCGAAAACAGATCACCGTTCACATAAGGACCCACCGCCAGCTTCTGCCAGGCATGGCCATATCGGCTTGTGAAAGCTTCGTACACGCCACACAAAATACCTTCTGTACTGTTCTGACACATCAGAATACGCATCCTCTTATTCTGTTCCATTCCAAGTCACTCCCTATCAAAGCTGTCCGGTCAATACCTGCCTCTTATCTTCCTGTTCCACCGGCATCTGCAAGTGAAAATCATCAAACAGATTCAGCTGTCTGAATGTATCCCCGGAGCGAACAACATTCTCCGGCAGATGCTCCTTTAATCCAAGAAGATTCGTTGTAATGAACCCTTCATCCATTCTGAAAGGCATATAAACTCTTCCCTGACAAGTAATAAAGTACATCGCCCGTTTCAGTACAACCCCCATCTTCTTCAGATCCTCGAATTGCAGCCCGCCATACCTTCTGGCACGACAAATTCTCCTGGCGCTGTTCACACCAAGTCCCGGCACTCTCAGCAGCTGATAATAATCCGCCGTCATCACCTCCACAGGAAAAACATCCAGATGTCTGACCGCCCAATCACACTTCGGATCCAGCAGCAGATTGAAATTCGGCTGTCTCTCACTCAGAAGTTCACCTGCCTTAAACCCATAAAACCGCATCAGCCAGTCTGCCTGATACAGACGATGTTCCCTCAAAAGCGGCGGCATCGTCCCCACCGCCGGTAATCGGCTATCCTCATTCACACCCACATACGCGGAATAGAAAACCCGTTTCATCTTAAATCTGCTATAAAGCGCCTCTGATACACTCATAATCTGATAATCCGACTCCCCTGTTGCTCCTATAATCATCTGGGTACTCTGTCCTGCCGGCACAAAGGGCTGTGCATGCCGGTACAACGCCACCTCGTGCTTCGAAACAGTAATCTGCTGCTGGATCTGCCGCATAGGCTTCAAAAGCTGTCTGCGGGGCTTATTCGGAGCCAGGCGACGCAGTCCCTCTGCTGTCGGCAATTCCAGATTACAACTCATTCTATCCACCAGAAAGCCTGTCTGCTGGATGAGCTGAGGATCAGCTCCCGGAATCGCTTTCACATGGATATAGCCATGAAAATGATACACTGTGCGCAGCCGCAGAACTGTCTCATAGATCAGCTCCATCGTATAAGACGGATTCCTGTAAACGGCCGAACTAAGGAACAGCCCTTCTATATAGTTCCTACGATAAAAACCCATGGTCAATGTGCATACCTCATCCGGGCTGAATGTCGCCCGCTCTGTATCATTGCCAACTCTGTTGACACAATAAACACAGTCATAGCAGCAGTCATTTGTCAACAGGATCTTCAGCAGAGAAATGCATCTTCCGTCTGCAGAAAAGCTATGACAAATACCACAGGCCACTGCATTGCCTGTTCCCATGCTACCATTCTTCCTGTCCACACCGGAAGAAGTGCAGGCCGCATCATACTTGGCTGCATCAGCCAAAATACGCAGCTTCTCATTCAGATGACTGTCCCATATCGTCTCCATGTCCTACCGCCCTTTCAAAAACATATGTTCTCATTCATTTTAGCACATACGTTCGTATTTGTAAACATATGTTTTCGAAAATACGTTTGGATTTATTTTCCTGAGTGCTTTCTTTTACTTCAATCGCCTGACTCTGAATGTATGGCATGTTTTTATATATAAACAAAAAAGAACCGAAACACTTCTGTCCTAAACGCAGAATTCTGTTTCAGTTCTTTTTTGAATACTCTCCTGAGCGTCCTTTATACACCTTCATCAGATATGATGTTCTTTAAAATAGGCCATGGCCTTTTTCTGATCCTTCATGACCTGTGCCTTCACTTCTTCCAGACTGGCAAATTTGTGTTCATCCCGCAATCTCTGATAAATGCTCACAGTGATCATCCGATCATATAAATCGCCTGAAAAATCAACAACATGTGTTTCTATGCGAAGTTCATTATGATCTCCAACTGTCGGATTGCGGCCGATATTCGTCAGCGCATAGTACTTTCCTTCCATGCCTTCAATCTGAACAACCGATACATATACACCTTCCGGCGGCAGCAGTTTAATGTCATCCGGCGCCAGATTGGCTGTCCGCATATCAACTTTTCTTCCATTAGCTTTTCCCGGAATAACTTTTCCGTTAATCTCATACGGGCGTCCGAGAAGTTCTGTGACCGTTTCCATTCTGCCCTCTGCAATATAGCCTCTGATCATTGTTGAGCTGATCTCTTCGCCGTGTACACACAGCTTTTCACAGTTATCAACAACATAACCATACGCTGCCGCATGCTTTTTCAAAAACGGGACATCACCACTTCTCTGGTATCCAAAATGAAAATCATCTCCAACGACAATCACCTTTGCACCGATATCTCTCACAAGTACATCCCGCACAAAATCTTCAGGCATCATATGCGCTGTTTCCTGGGTAAAGGGATACTCGATCAATACATCAATACCCATTTCTTCCACAATGCGAAGCCGCTCTTCTTTTGTATAAATCAGCGACTGTTTCTTTCCGGTCAGCAGACTCATCGGATGAAAGTCAAAGGTAAAGACAACGGTCTGAAACCCCTTTTTGCCATATTCTTTTAATTTGTTGATCAAAAGCTGATGTCCCCGATGCAGTCCATCGAATTTCCCAAGGGCAACCACGGTGTGATCAAGATGGATATCCTTTGTTCCTCTAAAATAAATCATGACCAATGCTACCTCTATACAAACATTTTTATATTTTTTAAGCTGTTTTTGACGGCTACATACTGATAAATCGCCGTAAAATCACCTGTGCTGCTGTACATGCGCACCTGCATTCCGTCTGTGAGTACAGCGGCCGCATCACCGCCGGAGGTTGCAACCTGTTCCCTTGGCAGCCAGTTGCCGTTGGCAAGCATTTTATCTGAAAGTGCATCTGTTGTTTTGAATTCCGGATAATCCGAAAGCATTTCTTCAACAGGCACAATATGTCTGCGCACTTCTTCTTCACCGCAGACAGCCATTTCCTGAATCTGGGCAAGTGTCCATGCATGCGCAATATCAAATGCCCCTACTTTTAAACGGACAAGTTCTGTCATACAGGCACCGAAGCCTAGTTTCTCGCCAATATCCTGACATAGTGTGCGAATATACGTGCCTTTGGAACATGAGACCTCCATCGTGACATAAGGCAGCTGTATTTCTGTGATATTCAGGGCATTGATCACCACATGTCTGGCCTTCCGTTCAACTTCCTGACCGGCCCTGGCCAGCTCATATAACTTTTTGCCATCCACCTTAATGGCAGAATACATCGGCGGTATCTGCATATAATCACCAACAAAAGAAAACGCTGCATCTCTGACCTCACGCTCATCGACATTTACAGCCTTTTCAGTAAGAATCTGTCCGGAAATATCTTGTGTATCGGTGGTTCTGCCAAGAAGCATAACCGCACGATAAGTCTTGTCTCTGTCTGTGATCATATCGCAGAGCTTTGTTCCTTTGCCAAGACAGACCGGCAAAACCCCCGTTGCATCCGGATCCAGCGTACCCGTATGGCCGATTTTCTTCTGGTGAAGGATTCCCCTGAGTTTTGCTACAACATCATGGGATGTAAAACCTTTTTCCTTGCAGACATTAATCATTCCATCGTACATGTATCCAGCTGCTCCTTTATTAATGCTTCTACTGTATGATAAATTTCATTGATATCGCCTGCTGCTGAAAATCCCGCCGCGCGCACATGGCCTCCGCCGCCAAATTTGCCTGCAACCGCTGCAACATCCACGAAATGATTGGATCTCATACTGAATTTATAAGTGTTTGCCTCTGTGTCGGAAGCAGATGCAAGCAATGCCACCTCAATGTCCCTTGTCAGACGCAACTGATCGATAATGCCTTCCAGATCACCATGTCCTACACCAAAACGGTCCAGTTCCGGTCTTTCAAGCACACACACGATCATTCGATTGTCAAGAACAGATCGGCATTTCTCCAGGGCATATCCCAGAATCTTATTCTGCTTGTAACTTTTGCGGTAAAAAACATCATCAATGAGATCTGAATATGGAATACCTTTTTCCATCAGGCAGCCCGCCATATCCATTGTATGACGGCTTGTATTGCTGTACTTGAACACACCGGTGTCACAAATAATACCAATATACAATGCCACTGCTGCATCATAAGAAATAGCCTCCATTGCCATCAGCCCCGTCAGCACTTCGCAGGTTGAACTGGCATCCGGCACGATCATATTCTCATCGGCATAGCCCTGATTGCTGATATGATGATCAATACAGATCCTGTGTTTTGCCGTATCAAAATATTTCTGCGCTCCGGCAAGACGCCCTTTGTCACTGGCATCCAGTGCAATAAATAAATCATAGACCTTATCATCTTCATAGCTGCCAATAATCTGCTCAACACCGGCAATCACTTTATAGCTTTCCGGAACCGGTTCCAGTCTGACATCTGCCTCAATCTCAGGATAATTATCCCTGAGATAATGCCAGAGGCCCATACAGGCGCCGACGCAGTCACCATCCGGTCTTGTATGACCGGCGATGATGACTGTTCGGACCCCTTCCAGGCAGGACAGAATATTATTCATTGTCCTCTTCTCCTTCATGTTCTTTTCCTTCATCTGAACGAACAACATCGTCAATCAGTTTTGACATATTGACGCCGTATTCGATCGACTGATCCAAAACAAAATGAATTTCAGGTGTATTTCTTAAGTTCACAGTCCGTGCAAGCTCACGGCGGATAAAACCAATAGCGCTTTTAAGTCCTGCCAGTGTTGCATCCTGTGCATCTTTATCGCCCAGCACGCTGATATAAGCTTTGCACTGTTTCAGATCCGGTGCTACTTCCACAGCAACAACGCTGGTCATCGGACTGATGCGCGGATCTTTAATCTCACGGGAGATAATACGGCTCAGTTCCTTCTGAACTTCACCATTGATACGCGTATTCTTTATACTGTTCTTTCTCATCTATATACTCCTATCTCGGCACTTCTTCCATAACGAAAGCTTCAATCTGATCGCCTTCCTTAATATCGTTATATTTCTCGAAGGACATACCGCATTCATAGCCGGAATTAACTTCTTTCACGTCATCTTTGAAACGCTTCAGAGATGCAAGCTCACCTTCATGAATAACAACATTATCTCTTAAGAGACGTACCTTGCAGTTACGAACAATCTTACCATCCTGAACATAACCGCCGATGATGGTACCGACACCGGATACCTTGTATGTCTGACGCACTTCTGCATGGCCGATGATCTTCTCTTCGAATGTCGGTTCAAGCATACCCTTCATAGCAGCTTCGATATCTTCAATGGCATTGTAGATGACTCTGTACAGTCGCAGATCGACTTTTTCCTGTTCTGCAATAATCTTCGCCTGATTGTCCGGACGAACATTGAAACCGATAATGATCGCATTGGATGCAGAAGCCAATGTAACATCAGATTCATTGATGGCACCAACACCGCCGTGAATAACCTTGACAGCCACTTCATCATTGGAAAGTTTGGCAAGACTCTGTTTCACAGCTTCTACAGAACCCTGAACATCAGCTTTGACAATGATATTCAGATCTTTGATCTGACCTGCCTGAATCTGATCAAACAGACCATCCAGAGATAATTTGGATTTTGTATCAGCCAGCATCTTCTCACGCTTTGTGGCAATAAATGTCTCAGCCATTGTACGGGCTTCTTTTTCAGTATCTGTTGCAATGAAAACTTCACCAGCCTGAGGCACTTCATTCAGACCAAGAATCTCTACAGGTGTAGACGGACCGGCTTTCTTTACACGACGACCCTTATCATCAATCATTGCTCTGATCTTGCCAAATGCAGTACCAACAGTTACATTATCACCAACATTCAGTGTACCTTTCTGAACCAGCACAGTTGCCACAGGACCACGGCCCTTATCCAGCTGTGCTTCAAGAATCAGGCCACGGCCCTTTCTGTTAGGGTTTGCCTTTAATTCTTTTACTTCAGCATCCAGAAGGATCATATCCAGCAGATCCTGAAGACCTTCACCTGTATGTGCGGAAACAGGTACCATAATGGTTGTACCGCCCCAGTCCTCTGCGATCAGACCATATTCTGTCAGTTCCTGTTTAACACGGTCAATATTGGCACTCGGCTTATCAATCTTGTTGATTGCAACAATAATATCGATTTCTGCTGCTTTGGCATGGTTAATGGCTTCAATTGTCTGAGGCATAACACCATCATCAGCTGCAACAACAAGGATTGCGATATCTGTAGACTGTGCACCTCTTAAACGCATGGCTGTGAAAGCTTCATGTCCAGGTGTATCCAGGAATGTGATCTTCTGACCACTGACTTCAACAACATAGGCACCGATGTGCTGTGTAATACCGCCGGCTTCTCCGGATGTAACACTTGTCTTACGGATAGCATCAAGGATAGATGTCTTACCATGGTCAACGTGACCCATAACGCAGACAACCGGTGGTCTTGGCTGAAGATCTTCTTCATTTTCTTCTTCTTCCTTCAGCATCTCTTCGATAACGTCCACAACAACTTCATGTTCACAGAGAATATCATATTCAAGTGCGATTTCTTCTGCCTCATCATATGTGATGTCTGAATTCACATTAAGCATCTTGCCTTCAAGGAAAAGCTTCTTGATGATCTGAGCTGCCGGAATCTTCATCTTATCTGCCAGTTCTTTGATTGTTACTGTCTCAGGCAATTCAATGCTTGTTACCTTCTCTACAACCGGTTCCGGCTTTGGCTGTGTATTGACAGGCTTCTTACGCATTGTGTTTCTATTGTTATTGTTATTATTGTTCTTATTATTGTTTTTGCCGTTTCTGGATGTATTTCTTCCTTCGAAATCTCTATCATCACGGCGGTTGTCACGATCTTTGTTGTCCTTGTAGTTTCTGCGGTTTTCTCTTGTTGTATCCTTTGTCATAACAACTTCTTTGTTGATGGCACTGTCAAGATTGAACTTGCCGTCACGGCCGCCGTTTCTGCCGCCCTGACCTCTGTTGTCACGGCTGCCGTTTCTGTTCTGGCCATTGCCGTCGCGATTGAAGCTTCTGTTCTGGCCGCTGCCGTCACGATTAAAGCTTCTGTTCTGGCCGTTGCCATCGCGGTTAAAGCTTCTGTTCTGGCCGTTGCCGTCGCGGTTAAAGCTTCTGTTCTGGCCGTTGCCATCGCGGTTAAAGCTTCTGTTCTGGCCGTTGCCATCGCGGTTAAAGCTTCTGTTCTGGCCATTGCCGTCACGGTTAAAGCTTCTATTCTGGCCATTGCCGTCACGGTTAAAGCTTCTGTTCTGACCGTCACGACCGCCGTTTCTATTCTGACCATCGCGGTTATAACCTCTATTCTGGCCATCACGGCTGCCATTGTCTCTTGATGGTGTGCTGTAATTACCGCGGCTGTCCATACCCCCCTGGACATTGTTATTGCGGCGTGGTGCTGCGTTTCTATTGTCCTGAGCTGGTTTTGTTTCCTGCTTCTGAGCCGGTTTTGCTGCCGGCTGTGTAAAGAACTTTCTGATCTTATCTGCATTCTCTGATGAGATGGTGCTCATATGGCTCTCTACATCCACACCATGTCCCTTTAATGCATAGATGACATCTTTGCTGCTTTTATTTAATTCCTTTGCCAATTCATGTACTCTGATTTTTGACATAGGCTACCTCCGTTAAAATGGCGGAATCACTGATTGATTCCTGTATCAATAAGTTTCCTGATGGACTTTCCGAAACCGGCATCAAGTACTGCCAGTGAAGCCCTGTATCCACGTCCCGTATGTGTTCCGAGACTTTCTTTTGTTCCATAAATGTATACAGGCACATGATAATAAGCACCCATATCATTAAATGATTTCTTCGTATTGTCAGATGCATCCGATGCAATAATGACAAGACATGCCTTGCCCTTTCTGACTGCAGATTCTACTGCAAACTCACCGCTGGCGATCTTGCCTGCCTTTGTCGCCAGTCCGATCATTGATAAGGCTTTATCTGTCAATATTCTTCATCTCCTCTTCCAGCTGTCCGTAAACTTCCTTCGGTATCTGCATCTTCAGTGAACGTTCCAGGCCTCTGTTCTTAATGGCTTTCTGCAGACATTCACTTTTCGGACAAATATAGGCACCGCGTCCGTTCTTGCGCCCTGTTGCATCAATACAGATCTCATCTTCCGGCGTTTTAATGACACGGATCATTTCTTTCTTGCTCTTCATTTCCTGACAGCCGATACACTGTCTCATAGGAATCTTCTTCATGGCCGTCACCTTTTAGTAACCGTAAGCCTGGGATTCACTCTTGATATCGATCTTGTAGCCTGTCAGTTTAGCTGCCAGTCTTGCATTCTGGCCTTCCTTGCCGATAGCCAGTGACAGCTGATAATCAGGAACAACAACAGCTGCACTCTTTTCTTCAGGATCCACATCAACAGAAACAACCTTTGCAGGGCTTAATGCATTCTCGATGAGAACGGCAGGATCCTCGCTCCAGTTGATGATATCTATCTTCTCACCGCGAAGCTCATCAACGATGGCATTGACACGGGCACCATTCATACCGACACATGCACCGACAGGATCAACGTTTGGATTGTTGGAGCTGACTGCGATCTTTGTTCTGGAACCTGCTTCTCTTGCAATGCTCTTGATCTCAACTGTACCGTCTCTGACTTCTGTTACTTCTGCTTCAAAAAGTCTCTTCACCAGTTCAGGATGTGTACGTGATACAGTGACCTTCGGTCCCTTTGTTGTATTCTTTACTTCAACAATATAAAGCTTGATACGGTCTGTCGGCTTGAATACTTCGCCCTTCACCTGTTCATTCTCTGTCAGAACCGCATCAACCTTACCCAGGTTCACACTGATATTCTTGCCGTTATATCTCTGTACAACACCTGTTACGATGTCTTTCTCGCGGCCATAATATTCATTATATAAAGACTTTCTCTCTTCTTCACGAATCTTCTGGACAACGACCTGTTTTGCCTTCTGTGCTGCAATACGTCCGAAATTCTTCGGTACGATCTCCACATGAACAATATCGCCCGGATCATAGAATTTGTTCTTCAGTCTTGCATCCGCAACACTGATCTCCATTTCAGGATCTTCCACTTCTTCTACAACTGTCTTATCTGCAAAAACTTTGACTTCACCTGTCTCACGATTCATAGTCACACGGATGTTATCTGCTTTGCCGTACTCGTTCTTGCAGGCAGCGACAAGAGAATTCTCAATAGCTTCAAGCAGAATATCTTTGCTGATGCCTTTCTCTTTTTCTATATCGTCCAATGCCTTGATCAACTCTTTACCTTCATTCATTTTTTTAAATTCCTCCTCTATGTCTGTTCTATCAGAAGAAGAATGCAAGCCGGATGCGCGCAATATCGGAACGCTTAAACTGCATCTCGGTTTCATCTTCCATTTCCAGTGTCACCGTATCTTCATCGTATGCTTTCAAAATGCCGACGAATTCTTTTTCTTTATTAATTGCTTTGAATAATTTCACTTCAACATCCTTGCCGATGCTTCTCGCAAAATCCTTCTCTTTCTTCAGAGGACGATCAAGACCCGGTGAACTGACTTCCAGAATATAGTTTTCCGAAATAAAGTCCTCTTCATCCAGTAAATCACTGAGCGCCCGGCTGACTTCTTCGCAGTCATCTACTGTAATCCCGTTCTCCTTATCAATGTAGGCACGCAGATACCAGTTGGCACCTTCCTTCACCCATTCTACATCGACAAGTTCAAATCCTTTCGCCTCGACGATCGGCATGAGCATTGCCTCAGTCCTGCTTTCATAATCTTTCTTTGCCATGTAACTCACTTCCTTCCCGAATTAAGATTCCTTAACACGTACAAAGAGTGGACTTACGCCCACTCTTTGCTAAAGTTAATATACTATCTTAATCATTGTAACACCAGTTTGATTATTTGGCAATAGCCAACTTGACGATTATTCATAAGAATAAAATGCCTGCAGCCGATGTTTTGTATCAAACAGATCATTATATAAAAGTTTTTTATAAATTTTCAGCAGTGCTTCCGCTTCTTCTTCACCACAGTCTGTTCCTGTATTTTCCTTCAATGCATGTGCAGAAATAAACGGAACATTCTGCTGCAGATCAGACAGATAACTCTGAAAATCCGTCAACGGCAGCCCTGCTGCCTTCAAAAGACGTACAGCCAGATAGTTAGCACTTGTCTCTTCCCCCTGACTTTCATTGATGTCATAATTGGCCCACATGACAAACGGCACCATATATCTTTCCTTCCGGTCACTGCCTGTTCCAAGTGAAGTGACGGATGCATCATTGCTTCCCGTTTTTTTGCCGGTGTCTACCACATTGGTAATGTAATCTGCCGGCTGATGATCGCCAAACATCATAATGATCGTTGGTTCTGACTGCTTTTCAAAGTATTCCACCAACTGTTTGAAAGCTTCATCGGAACGCTTGATCAATGACAGATACTGTTCTGTAGCCTTCAGATAAGTACCGCTGCCTCCCAGAACACTGACATCCGGAATAAAATTGCTGTAGCGTTTGACATAGCTGCCATGATTTTGCATCGTCACATCAAACACAAATAACCGCTCGTCAGAAGACTTCTCTTCATAACGACTGATAATCTTCTGATACGTGGTCCAGTCACTGATATAGGTTCGCAATATCTCAGGGTTTGAAAAATCATCTTTAAAATATTTCTCTTCAAATCCCAGGTCATCATACACCGTATTTCTGTTCCACCCCTTTGGATAATAAGGATGCATGGACACAGATGTATAACCGATAGAGGACAGCTGACTGGCCAGTGACGGCACTTCCGACTTGATATACTGTTGGTAAGGGATACTGCCTGTCGGCAGAAAATACATACTGAGTCCGGTCAGAAACTCAAACTCTGTATTGGCTGTATTGCCGCCCTTAACAGAAGAATACATCCATCCCTTCTGGGTGTTCTCCGAAAGAGAATTGATAAACGGCATCACTTCTGTATTCGTTGTGTAATCACCCAGCACCGACAGATCAGAAAAAGCTTCATTCATAATAACAACGATATTCGGCTTCTTCGTCAGATCAATATTGTCTGCACTGACATTGCTGTCACTGTTCTCAGAGGATATCGCATCCTGAATTTTGGCCAGTTCTTCCTGTGAATAACCCTCCGGCTTGTCAATCTTCAGATAACGGAGATTCACGATAAAACTCAGCGCCAATCCATTATTGCGGTAATAAACCGTCGGCGTAAACAGGGTTGTATCCATATCAAATGTTTTGACGGCCGCATCTGTCTGAACATAACTGCAGAATCCCATGAATGCTGCGCACATGACAGCAATACCGGCACCGCGAAACTTCGACATCTTAAACTTCAGCCGCATTTTCAGACACAATGACCAGAGCAGCAGGATCAGCAGGATCACGTTGCATGCTCTTACAGATAATTTATATTCAAAGTTATCGGCCACTGTCGCTGCCACGCCCACTGAAAAAAGATCCCATGGCAGAATCGGCGATGATCGGAACATCAGGACAAAATAATTGGCCAGACCCGCCGCACCAAGCAGCAGCGAACCAATAAGGATGGCCATTCCTGTTCTTCCGGTTATAAACAACAGCACTCCGAAAAACAGGTAATACATGATGAGATTCAAAATAACAGGACCATCCCACATCTGACTAAGCAAATGGGTATAACTTTCCACAAGCATAAAAACAGCTGCCGGTGCAAAGGCTGTTAAAAGTATCTCGATCAAAGCTGAATATCGGAATCGAAACAGATTCACAATAATGGCTGCGGCGATAAATACAACCGCCAGCCACAGCCATTCCTGGCTTTTCTCAGCCGTCTGCATGGAGTACACAGCCAGACCCGCCATCACAACGCCGCATATCGCAGCCAATATGACAGATTTCTTATCGATACACCTGTCCTGTTTTTCAATCGGCCATTTCAGCTGTCGACCGATAATTGCTAAATACTCTTTTACAGAGGAGGACCGTTCTGATTTCGTATAGGTTCTCTTCTTGTGTTTTTTGTTCTTCAAGTCAATCCTTCCTCCTAAAAACCAAAATCGAAAATTGACAGCTGATTGCTCTCAGGCAGTCCACCCAGAAGTCCCAGCTCAGCCATAGTATCCAATACCGTCTGACTGACTTTTGCCTTCTGACGGATATCGTCCTTCGACAGGAATTTCTCACCGCGTTCAGTCTCTGCGCGGGCTGCCACAGCCAATGCTTCTGCAGCGATACCGCCCATGCCTTCAATGACAGAAAACGGCGGAAGCAGTTTGCCCTCCACAACCTGGAATTTGATGGCATCTGATTGATAAAGATCGATCTTCTTGAATTCAAAACCTCTTGCATAAAATTCCTGTACAATCTTCATGTCGCGCAGAGTATCCTGTTCCTTCTTGGAAAGATTCGGATTGGCTTTATAGGCCTTGATATGATTATCAATGGCCGCTTTACCCTGACACATCAGACCATAATCAAAAGCCGTTGCTCGAATGGTGAAAAAGGCTGCATAATAGGCCAGCGGTTCATGGATCTTAAACCAGGCAATACGGATACCCATCATAACATAAGCCACCGCATGGGCTTTCGGGAACATATACTTGATCTTCTTACAGGACCAGAGATACCAGTCCGGCACATCATGTTCCTTCATGACTTTCTCATAATCCGGTGTCAGTCCCTTTCCTTTACGGACACTTTCCATAATCTTGAAGGACTGTTCGGATTCAACCCCTTTGTCGATCAAATAGATCATGATATCATCTCGTGTACAGATAGCCGTGGAAATCTGGGCTTTTCCCTCCTGGATCAGCGTCTGTGCATTGCCCAGCCATACGTCCGTACCATGGGACAAACCGGAGATACGCACCAGATCCGAAAATGCTTTCGGTTTTGTATCACGGAGCATCTGCATAACGAATTCCGTACCGAACTCAGGAATACCAAGAGAACCCAGGTCGGTACCGCCGATGTCCTCCGGTTTAATATGGAGCGCCTCAAGACCATGAAACAGCGATAATACTTCCGGATCATCCAGTCGTATTTTCGTGGCGTCCACGCCGGTAATATCTTCCAGCATACGGATCATGGTCGGATCATCATGTCCAAGAATATCCAGTTTCAAAAGGTTATGGTCAATGGAATGATAATCGAAATGGGTTGTAATAATCTTGGTTGTCTGGTCATTGGCCGGATGCTGAACCGGTGTGAAGGAATAAATTTCTTCACCATGGGGCACAACAATGATACCGCCTGGATGCTGACCGGTTGTACGTCTGACACCGACGCAGCCGCTGGATATTCTCTCCAGTTCACAGGAACGTTTATGCTGTTCATGCTCTTCATAATAATGCATGGCATAACCATAAGCAGTCTTATCTGCCAGTGTACCAACGGTTCCCGCACGGAAAGTCTTGCCTTTGCCGAAGATAACCTCTGTATAGGCATGAGCCTTACTCTGATAATCACCGGAGAAGTTCAGGTCAATATCCGGCTCTTTGTTGCCCTTGAATCCAAGGAAGGTTTCGAAAGGAATATCATGCCCCTCCTTCATCAGCGGTTCCCCGCATACCGGGCAGACCTTGTCTTCCATATCACAGCCGGAACGGCCGGAAAAGCTTTTGACATAGTCCGAATCAAAATCCACATAGTGACATTTCGGGCACAGATAATGAGCCTGCAGGGAATTAACCTCCGTAATACCGGCCATATAGGCAACAAAAGATGAACCGACAGAACCTCTGGATCCTACCAGATAGCCGTCTGCAACGGATTTCCACACCAGTTTCTGCGCAATGATATACATAACCGCAAAACCATTGCCGATGATAGAATTCAGTTCTCTTTCCAGTCGCTCCGTCACGATATCCGGCAGATCCTCCCCGTAAAGCTCATGGGCACGATTGTAACAGATATCTCGCAGAATGCCTGCCGAATTCTCAATGACCGGCGGACATTTATCCGGTCGAACCGGAGAAATTCTGTCAATCATATCCGCAATCCTGTTGGTATTGGTCACAACCACCTCTTCTGCTTTCTCGGCTCCCAGGTACTGAAACTCCTCCAACATCTCCTCTGTGGTCCGAAGGTACAGCGTCGGCTGCAGATCCGCATCGCCAAATCCCTTATTGGACATGATGATTCTTCGGTATACTTCATCTTCCGGATTCAGAAAATGCACATCACAGGTGGCGCAGACCGGCTTGTTGAATTTCTCTCCCAGCTCCACAATCTTCCTGTTCAGATCCTGCAGATCAGCGACAGTGCTGACCTTCGTCATCTTCGGATCACGGATCATAAATTCATTATTGCCGGTGGGCTGAATCTCCAGATAATCATAAAATTCGACAATTCTCGCAATTTCTTCTTCCGGACGTTCATCTACAACAGCCCTGAAAAGCTCTCCTGCTTCACAGGCAGACCCGATAATAAGTCCCTCCCGGTATTTTGCAAGAACACTCTTTGGTATTCGCGGACGTCTTGCATAATAATCCAGATGAGACAATGACACAAGACGATACAGATTAATACGGCCGATCTCATTCTTAGCCAGAAGAATAATATGGTAAGTTTTTAATTTCTTAATGGCATCCACAGACATGGCACTGTATGTATTCAGCTCATCCAGATCCCTGATATTCTTTTTCTTAAAACGTTCCAGAAAGCGCACAAAAACATCCGCTGTCGCTCCGGCATCATCCACAGCACGATGATGATTGGCCAGAGTACATCCCATGGCTTCAACTACAGTATCCAGCTTGTAATTCTTCAGACCTTCCAGAAAGCTTCTTGCAATCCCCAGTGTATCCACATAGGTATAATCATAGGGCAACCCCAGAACCTCACAATTGTGACGGATAAATCCCGTATCAAAATCCGCATTGTGAGCCACCAGGACAGAGCCCCCGCAGAAATCCATGAATTTCGGCAGGATCACCGAAATATTCGGGGCATCTTCCACCATTCTGTCATTGATGCTCGTCAGCTTCTCGATTTCAAAAGGAATTGGCCTTTCCGGATTGACAAATTCACTGAACTTCTCCGTGATCACACCATTTTCCACCTTGACGGCACCGATTTCGATGATACGGTCATTCACCGCACTGAAGCCCGTTGTCTCAATATCAAAAACGACAAACGTAGAATCCAGGCTCTGCCCTCTGGAGTCCGTGACAATATTTTTGATATCATCCACCAGATACCCTTCCATACCGTAAATGACCTTGAAGTCCTTGCCCTCCACACAGTGATTGGCATCCGGGAAAGCCTGAACAACGCCATGATCTGTAATGGCCATGGCCTGATGTCCCCATCCCATAGCCGTCTTCAGAAGCTTCTTCACATCCGTCACACCATCCATATCGCTCATGGTGGTATGGCAATGCAGCTCCACACGCTTAACCGGGCTGTGATCCATGCGTTTCTCCGTGAAATCCGGAATGGTCTTAATACCGGATACAGAACCAAGGGCAATATCATGCTCAAACTGGTCCATCATGGCAACGGCCTTCATCTTGATGAAAGCCCCTTCCTTTAACTTGTCCAGAAGCTCCGGCAGACGTTCATTCTTGGTGAACACCTTTGCTTTAATGGTATCGGTAAAATCCGTTACAGCAAACATCACGATAGTCTTCTCGTTGCGGATCTCCCGGGTCTCCAGCTGAAGGATCTTTCCCCGGACAATCACTTCGCCCATCTCATCGATAATCTCATGAATCTCTGTTTCTTCGCCTTCAAAATTACGTCCGTAGAAAATATCTTTATCTTCCGGAAGCCGCTGTTTCACATAATTCTTCTTGAAAACAGGTTTTTCCTTCTGCTGGACTTCCTGCTTTTCGACCTCTTTCTGGTCTTCTTTTGCCTGTTCATAGGTCTGTACGATCTGTGCGATTTCTTCCTTCATGGCAGAATCCGCATAAACCGCATACTTGCTCTTTTTCTTCGGAAGCCATCCGAGGACGATCCCAAGAGGCATATCAAAGCGCTCTGAAAAAATATGTTCCAGCTTCTGCTTCAGCTTCTCCATCTTCACCTGCGCAATGCAGTTTTCTTCCACCTTCAGCTCCAGAACAAAAGGTTCCAGAAATGTTTTCTCTGCCTTTCTGAAAAGATTGGCAGAAAGCTCTCCCTCTTCTTCCAGTTCATCGATCAGACTTCCCGTATACGCCTCCAGCAGTCTCGCCGGCGTATACTGCCGGGACAGATGGTATTTTTCAACCAGGCATACATCTACCTGGTCCTTAAACATCTGGCTGCGAATAGCCCGCTCCGTCTCCCGTATGGCCTTATGGGCAATCAAACGATCACTGTGGATATAGATCTTGATCCGGGAATGATCTCTGCTGGCCGCCACTTTTTCGCATTCCACAGTTTCAAACAGCTCAGTCATTTCATGACTGAGCTTTAAATCAGGTAATATATTCAGAAATTTTTTCACTTAATCAAATCCTTCTATTTGTTCCAGTGATCAAGCTCATCTTTCAAAACAGCCAGAAGCTGATCTTCCGGCACCTTCTTTACAATTTCACCTTTCTTGATCAGCAGGCCTTCACCGATGCCGCCTGCAACGCCTATATCAGCCTCTCTGGCCTCTCCCGGTCCGTTGACAACGCACCCCATGACAGCCACTTTGATATCCAGATCATAATTCTGAACAAGGTTCTCCACTTTGTTGGCAAGGCCGATCAGATCAATTCTTGTACGGCCACATGTCGGGCAGGATACAACTTCAATACCGCCTTTTCGAAGTCCCAGTGTCTTTAAAATGAGTTTGGCTGACTTGATCTCTTCCAGAGGATCCCCGGTCAGGGAAACGCGGATAGTGTGACCAACTCCCTCATTCAGCATAATACCGAGACCGACGGCTGATTTGATATTGCCGGAGATCAGGGTTCCGGACTCTGTAATGCCCACATGCAGCGGATAATCCGTCTTTGCGGCAATGAGTTCATGGGCTTTCACACACATCATAACATCCGAAGACTTAATACTGATGACCATCTGGTCATAACCCAGATCTTCGATCAGATGCACCTTATCCAGAGCACTTTCCACAATGCCTTCCGCCGTTACATGACCGCCGTATTTGGCGATCAGATCCTTCTCAAGGGAACCGCTGTTGACACCCACACGGATCGGCACATGATAAGCCTTTGCCTTATCTACAACCGCCTTCACGCGATCCACACTGCCGATATTGCCCGGATTGATGCGGATTTTGTCAACACCGTGTTCAATGGCCGCAATAGCCAGACGATAATCAAAATGAATGTCTGCCACCAGTGGAATATGAATCTGCTTCTTGATCTCCGTGATGGCCTCTGCCGCCTCCATGGTCGGCACTGCCACACGGATAATCTCGCATCCGGCCGCTTCAAGGGCCAGAATCTGAGCAACAGTTGCCTTTACATCTTCCGTTTTTGTATTACACATGGACTGGATCGCAATCGGATAATCGCCTCCGATGCATCGATCGCCTATGCGAATCACCTTTGCTTTTGTTCTATCAAACATAACTGCTCCTTTAATGTCTAAAAACCAAAAATTCTCGCAAAATCATTGAACATGACAAGCACCATGATTCCCATAAGAATCACAAAGCCGATCATATGCACAAACCCCTCTTTATCTCTCGGTACCGGCTTGCCTCTGAGAGCTTCCACAATAAGAAAGACAAGACGTCCGCCATCCAGTGCAGGAATCGGCAGCAGATTCATCACGCCAAGATTGGCTGACAGCAAAAGAATCATATCTGCAATGGTCAGTATCACACTGCGAAGGCCATACTTGGCCGCAGATTCATAGCTGTCACCGATCACCTGAAACATGCCTACAGGACCCGCCACATCATTTCTTGATACCTGTCCCTGGATCATCATCTCAAGGCTCTTGATCACCAGATCAATATTAGACTTCACTTCATAAAAACTGCTGATAAGAAGTCCGCCGAACTTCGGCTTCTCCTGAACACCGCCTACAATACCGATGCGGTATACACCATCATCGGTCATCTCCGGCGTCACCGTGGTCTGATGCTTCTCGCCGTCTCTGATGTAGGTGATCGTACATTCCCGTCCCTGATTCAGTGCAATATGCATTCTGAAATCAGAGAATGTATGCACAGATGTTCTGTCCGCCTTTGTAATGATATCTCCCGCTTCAAGACCGGCTTCCATGGCCGGTGAACCATCCTCCACCTGAAGGATCTCACCGGATATATACCCATTCATGCCGATAATGATCACGGCACAGACAAAAGCCATGATAAAGTTGAAAACAGGTCCCGCTGCTACAACAGCCATTCTGGCCCACACAGACTTCGAATTGAATGACCCGGGAATCACTTCCTCTGCTGTATCCTCACCAAGCATCATGCAGGCACCGCCCAGAGGCAGCAACCTTAATGTATATTCTGTCTCACCGCGGCGGACACCAAAAAGCTTCGGTCCCATGCCCACGGCAAACTCTTCAACAACAATACCGTTCTTCTTTGCAACTATAAAATGTCCGAACTCGTGGAATATGACAATGATGCCAAATACAAGAAGTGCCACGATCAGCTTCAATCTACCACCTGCTTTCTATATAACGATAGGTCCACTGTTCAGTCTCAAGTATATCTTCAAGAGACGGATGGGCAATCCACTGATGGGCTGCCATACACTCTGAAATAATCTCAGGAATATCAAGAAAGCGAATCTTTCTGTCAAGGAACATGGCCACAGCCTTCTCATTGGCTGCATTCAACGCTGTCGGCATGCTGCCGCCTCTGCGTGCTGCTTCATAAGCCAGTGCCAGTCCCCTGAATGTTCCAAGATCTGGTTCTTCAAAGGTCAGGGTATGCAGTTTGAACAGATCCAGGGCTTCCGACTGAAGTGGCTTTCTCTCAGGATAAAACAGTGCATACTGGATTGGCAGACGCATATCAGGTGTGCCGAGCTGGGCGATCACTGCATGATCCTGGAATTCCACCGCAGAATGGATCACACTCTGCGGATGTACAACTACCTGGATCTGATCGAGATCCACACCGAAAAGCCACTTAGCCTCGATCACTTCCAGTCCCTTGTTCACCATGGTTGCTGAATCAATGGTAATCTTATGTCCCATGGACCAGTTTGGATGCTTCAGGGCATCCTCCACCTGGACATCGGCAAGTTCATCCAGGGTTTTCCCTCTGAAAGGGCCGCCGGAAGCTGTCAAAAGAATTCTTCTGATACCTGACGAATTCTCTCCCTTCAAAGACTGGAAAATCGCTGAATGTTCACTGTCCACAGGCAGGATCTGCACATGATAATCCTTTGCCATCTGCATAATCAGATGGCCTGCCGTAACTAACGTCTCTTTGTTGGCCAGTGCGATATCTTTGCCAGCTTTGATGGCTTCCATGGTCGGACGGATGCCGATCATCCCCACAACAGCTGTCACAACAATATCTGCCTCCGGCAGTGTCACAGCCTCTATCATTCCTTCCATACCAGAAACAATCTTCACATCAAGATCCGATACAGCAATCTTCAATTCTGCTGCCTTCTTCGCATCCCAGACGGCTGCGATCAGCGGATGGTACTGTCTGATCTGCTGTTCAAGAAGGACAATATTCGACCCTGCTGCCAAAGCAGCAACGCTCAAATCCTGCGGATGCTGTGAAATAACATCCAGTGTCTGTGTTCCTATGGAGCCTGTAGACCCCAATATTGCAATCTTCTTCAAAAAATGATCTTCCTTTCTCAATTCAGGACCTTCTCTCGGGCCCCATGTGAAATTCAGGACAGTTATGCACCCAGACATACTGCCAGTATATACACAACCGGTGCTGTAAATAAGATGCTGTCAAAGCGGTCCAGAATACCGCCGTGTCCCGGTATCAGACGGCCGTAGTCCTTGATGCCTGTATCACGCTTAATGGCGGATGCTGCCAGATCACCTACAACAGCAATCAGTGCACCCACACCTGCAATAATCGCACAGTCACGCATCGGCACACTCAGTGAAATCAGATGTGCTCCAAAAATACATCCGTAAATCAGTCCCAGGATCACAGCACCTGCAATACCGCCTATAAAGCCTTCGACACTTTTCTTTGGACTGAGTCTCGGGAACATCTTGTGCTTGCCGATAAGCATGCCGACACAGTAGGCGCATGTATCATTGCCCCATGCACAGATGAAAATCAACGGAATAATATATAATCCGTCATTCAGCATACGCACCTTGTAAATAAATGACATCAGCACAACAACATAAGCAAGTCCTGCCACTGCACAAAAAATCTCATTGGCCTTGTACTTCGGGAAGCTAAAAACATAAACAGCCATGATCAGCAGTGTTCCCACTGCTGCTGCCATCAGTTCCCCTTCCGGTACAGCCGCCCACAAAAGGATTTCATACAAAAGGGCGCCAATATAGCCCGCTATAGCCGGTCCCTTCTTCTCAATACCTGAAGCTCTGTATAATTCAAACAGGCCAATCATAGAGATCAATGCCACAAAGGCGAATAGAATATTACCGCCAAGGAGCATTGCCGCCACAGCAATAACCAGTACAATCACACCACTGATCAGTCTTGTAATAAACAATTTAAACACCACCAAATCTTCTGTCACGTTTTGAATAGGCACGAATGGCTTCAATCATTGTCTTTTTGTTATAATCCGGCCAAAGAACCGGTGTAAAATAAAACTCTGAATACGCCATCTGCCAGAGCAGGAAATTGGAAACACGCTGCTCGCCGCTTGTACGGATCACCAGATCCGGATCAGGCATGCCGGCTGTATCCAGATAGCGCTCAAACAATTCTTCTGACATCTCATCCGGATTCGTATGCCCGTCTGCCAACATCTTCTTCATGGCACGGATCATCTCATCACGGCTGCCGTAATTAATGGCAATCGTAAAGTTCAATCCCGTATTACCCGCAGAAGCTGTTTCCACATCCGCAATGGACTTCTGAATATCTTCACTTAACCCGGTCTTGTCACCAATTACCCGGACGCGCATATTGTTCTTCGCTGTTCTCTCAAGGGAATCGACCATATACTTTCTCAAAAGCTTCATCAGGGCATCCACTTCAGACTGAGGCCGCTTCCAGTTCTCCGTTGAAAAAGCATACACTGTAAAGTACTTGACGCCTAGATCTCTGGCAACTTCACACATTTCCTCAACTGTCTTCGCGCCCTGCATATGACCGTAATTTCTTGGCATGAAACGTTTCTTCGCCCAGCGGCCGTTGCCATCCAGAATAATGGCTACGTGCTCCGGCACATTAAGGGTTTCCCCATCTATGATTCTCTCCATATTATACTCCCGTTTATTCATCAACTGTAACCGTCTCGTACTGGCCCAGCTGTCATCAATCATCTGTTAACAGATATGTACGAGGCTGTTGCATCCTCCGTAAAATATACAGATTCTGCAGCAGCCCCCAATTACTTTATAACAGTATTTGTCAAGACGCGCCTGTTAGACTGTCATGATCTCTTTTGTCTTTGCCTCTACAGCCTTGTCAACCATAGCCACATACTTGTCTGTGATCTTCTGAAGCTTCTCCTGTAATTCTGCATATTCATCTTCAGAAATCTCTTTGGCCTTGTTGCTCTTCTTGAAAGCATCATTGCCGTCACGACGGATATTGCGGACTGCAGTCTTCGCTGCGTCACCCTTCTTCTTCACATCCTTCGCCAGTTCCTTACGGCGTTCCTCTGTCAGTTCAGGGAATACAAGACGGATAGACTTACCATCGTTCGTTGGTGTGATACCAATATCAGAAGCAAGAATGGCTTTCTCGATATCCTTGATCAGCTTGCTCTCCCATGGCTGGATCATCAGTACACGCGCTTCAGGCACTGTGACATTGCCCACCTGCTGAAGCGGTGTCGGTGTGCCGTAATAATCAACCTTCAGTTTATCCAAAATATGCGGATTGGCACGGCCAGCACGAATGGTTGTATATTCGCGTTCCAGTGCATCCAATGACTTCTGCATCTTTGTCTCATATGGCTGTAACTTCTCATTACTCATAAATATAGTTCCTCCTAATATCCTTATACAGTCACGTAAGTACCTGTAAACTCTCCGTATAATGTCTTCACAATGCTGTTCTCTTCATTCAGGCCAAATACCACCATCGGCATCTTGTTCTCCATGCACATGATCGTTGCTGTCAGGTCAACCACCTGAAGTCTCTCATCTACAACCTGCTGAATGCTGACGCTGTCATACTTCTTCGCATTCGGGTTCGTCTTCGGATCACTGTCATAAACACCGTCCACAGCCTTGGCAAGCAGAATCGCATCCGCCTCAATCTCAATGGCACGAAGTGTTGTACCTGTATCCGTTGAAAAATACGGATGACCTGTGCCGCCGGCAAAGAAAACGACCTTGCCCGCATTCAGATCAGCAACAGCTGCATCCTTGGAAAAGAGCTTCGTAAAAGCGCCGCACATAAATGGTGTATACACTTCTGTCTGCATTCCCAGTGTACGGAAAATCTCAGACACATAAATACAGTTCATCACTGTACCCAGCATACCGATCTGGTCAGACTTCGTACGCTCTATAATCTTGCTGCTGTTGCGTCCGCGCCAGAAATTGCCGCCGCCGATCACAATCGCAACCTGCGTTCCCTTATCTGTAATCTGTTTCACCTGTTCGGCAACCTTCAGACAAGTTGCCTCATCAAAGCCAAAATCCTTGTCTCCGGCCAGTGCTTCGCCGCTTAATTTTAATAAAATTCTCTTTAAATCGTTCATCATCATACCGATGTCCTCCGTTCACCTTATAATCTACCATAAAACTGTATATTTGACCAGTCCTTTTCTTACAGTTTTGAGTAGCCGAAACTGTTGACAATGGCATCAATAGGCATCTTCTTACGGCACATCGGGCATTCCGCCGGTAAATAAGCCTGATAATCCGGCAAATCTTCCTTCTGGAAAATGGAGAAGATCTCCATCCCCTCCTCTGTCTGTTCCACATTGCTGAAAATAGCAGCCACGCCTCTTACCGTTCCGCCGTAATAAGAAACGGCTTCAGCCGCCCTTGTAATGGTCTGCCCGGTTGTCACAGATGCTGCCAGTACGAGTACCTGCATATTCTTGATCATTCGCAGTGTACTATCCATAAAAACAAGCTGTCCATAGGCATTCACATCCGGTGTAATAATCGAGATATTTTTGCCGCTGTTAATGGACATAATCCCGGTATCTGTGAGAAACTCTGCCATAAAAGCACCGATCAGCTCTGTTCCGTCCAGGCATACAATAGTATCGATCATCGTATTATTCTGAAAATGATCCGCCAGCACTCTTGCTGTTTCTCTTCCGTTGTTGTGTCTGCACTTAACTGTCGACATATCAATATACGTATTGATATGGGAATTAACCGTTGCAAAATGTCCCTCAAGAATCTTAATACGTGCCTTCGGATTGCGTGTTGATCTCAGATCAGTTAAACGTCCTCTCATACATAGACCCCCTTCTCCGCGGATTCCCTTATCCCCATAAAAATCCCGCAGACTTGCCAGCTTCTGTTATGCTTCTATACGGATGGACTTAAATAACGTAATCATTGCCCTTGGCATCCTGCCAGTCTAAAAGATCTTCAAGTGTATACTTGTCAATGACTGAATTGATTGCCTCATCCAATTCCTTCCATATACGAATTGTAACACAATCCTGCATTTTCGGACAGTCATAATTGTTATCGGTACATGACACAGGGGAAAGATCGCCTTCTGTCAGTCGAAGGATCATACCTACTGTGTAATCTTTTGGCAGTCTTGCCAGGCGATAGCCGCCCTGCGGGCCCCTAATACTTTTAACATAGCCTGCTTTCGTCAGTATCGACACGATCTGCTCCAAATACTTCACGGAGATATCCTGTCTTGCTGCAATATCCTTAATTCTCACAGGCTCTCCATGATCATTGGTAGCTATATCCAGCATCATGCGCAGTGCATACCTTCCCCTAGTTGAAATTTTCATTTACTCCTTCTTCCTTTCTTCGTTCTTCTCTTACTCTTTAAATTGCTTTTATTCTCTGATTTTCTCTATTCTCTTAATTCTTTATGCTTCTTTTATTTTTGTGCTTTATTTATGAAGCTTTAACGGCTTGTTTTTCCTGCCTGAAAACGATGTACTAGCTTAATGTCAGTTCCGGATTCTTAATACTGACTCTCGTATGCGCCGGTACACTTTCTGTAATAAATGAGTTGCCCCCGATAATGGAGTCGCATCCGATCACTGTCTCGCCGCCAAGGATCGTAGAGTTCGCATAGATCGTCACATGATCCCCGATGGTCGGATGACGTTTGGTTCCGGCCAGCTGCTGTCCCTTCCTTGTAGACAATGCCCCCAGTGTCACACCCTGATACAGCTTAACATAATCCCCGATCTCTGTTGTCTCACCAATAACAATACCTGTACCGTGGTCAATAAAGAAATAGCGTCCGATAGTGGCACCGGAGTTGATATCGATCCCGGTCTTGCCATGGGCATATTCTGTCATAATACGCGGTATAAAAGGTACATTCTGAACATACAGTTCATGGGCAATTCTGTAAACATAGATAGCAAATAATCCCGGATAAGAGAAAATAATATCCTCTTTGCTCTTTGCAGCAGGATCCCCGTCAAAACCAGCCTGCACATCCATCAGCAGCATCTTCTGGATATACGGCAGACGGCTGATAAAACGTTCGCAGATCTCTCTTGCCTTTTCCGTCACTTCTTCACTGTTGCTTTTTCCCTTATCATCATACAAAAACGCGATTTCAATCTGCGCTTTCAATTCTTCATAAATATGCGTCAGCATATTGCCAAGGAAATATCCCGGCATGGTGCTGGATATATTCTCATCACCGAAATACCCTGGAAAAACAACACGTCTCAAATCCTTGATAATACCAATAATCGCCCCACGGCTCGGCAAATGAATACTCTCCTCATCTGTCACATACACATCCTCGTTCATGCAAGTCTCTGTAATATTCGCCACCACATCCTGAATTGTCTCTCTGATCATCCCCGCCATCTCCTATCTCTCTAAAATCCATATACTGACCCGTATCCCGCTTCAGTTCAGATCCGGTCAGCCGCATAATGTTCAGCATTTCCTAGTTGAATTATATGAAATTATAATTCAAAACCCGCTTAAAGTCAAGGAAAAGCTTGACTCTATAACTGTTGTAGACTTTATACTTTTTTCTGATATAATTGTACTAAAGGAGTGTTTTTATGCAGAAGAATCTGACAACAGGAAGTATCTTTAAAACCATTATCTACTTCTCGCTTCCTTATTTTCTTTCATATTTTTTACAGACCCTTTATGGTATGGCCGACCTGTTTATTATCGGCCAGTTTAACGGCGTAGCCGCCACCACAGCCGTATCCATCGGCAGCCAGGTCATGCATATGCTGACTGTCATGATCGTCGGACTGGCCATGGGTGCCACCGTCATGATCGGACGTTTTGTGGGCGGACATCAGGATAAGCAGATGCGTCTGGCTGTGGGCAATACAGCCACACTGTTCATGGGGCTTTCCATTGTCGGCACCCTTTTGCTTCTTGGCCTTGTACGGCCTATTGTCAGCCTGATGTCTACACCGGCAGAAGCCGTCAGCGGAACCGTTACATATCTGATGATCTGTTTCATCGGTATTCCTTTTATTACCGCTTACAACATCATCAGTTCCATTTTCCGCGGCATGGGCGACTCCAAAAGCCCATGTACTTTATTGCTGCCGCCTGCGTGTTCAACATCGCCCTTGATTACCTTTTTATCGGCTTTTTCGGTATGGGTGCTGCCGGTGCAGCCCTGGGCACAACCCTGGCGCAGACAGCCAGTGTTGTGATCGCATTGACAGTCATCTTTCGAAAGCATATGATTCCCGGATTATCTCTCACGGATTTTAAACCGAAGAAAAGCATTCTGTCCCAGATCCTGAAGGTCGGTATTCCTGTCAGCCTCCAGGACGGATTTATACAGATCTCCTTCATTGTGATCACGATTTTTGCCAACCAGCGCGGACTCAGCGATGCCGCTGCCGTTGGCATCGTGGAAAAGCTGATCGGATTTTTCTTCCTTGTGCCATCCTCCATGCTGTCCACAGTTTCGGCCCTCGGCGCCCAGAATATCGGTGCCGGCAAGCATGACCGTGCCCGCCTGACTTTGAAATATACCATATGCATCGCCGTTTCCTTCGGCATCATCATTGCTGTTCTCATGCAGTTTCTGGCCGGAGCAGCTGTGGGATTGTTCTCGAATGATGCAGAAGTCATAAGACTTGGCAGTCAGTATATGCACGGCTATGTCATCGACTGTGCACTGGCAGGCATTCATTTTTGTTTCAGCGGCTACTTCTGTGCTTATGGTCTGTCAGGTATTTCCTTCCTGCACAACTCTATATCCATCATCTGTGCCCGTCTGCCCCTGTCTTATCTGGCTGCCACCCGTTTTCCGGATACGCTGTTTCCGATGGGACTGGCTGCACCGACGGGTTCTGCCCTGTCCGTCATCATCTGTTTAATTGCTTTCGCATGGATGCATAGACATCCGGAACGACTGCAGACTG
>Ga0129311_1000624_pt1 | contig 29444 bp, 30 predicted proteins | sample Go1ome_FD_94435 | JGI IMG/M metagenome (GOLD analysis project Ga0129311, IMG submission 94435) | Western lowland gorrila individual fecal microbial communities from Wisconsin, USA - Go1022B metagenome | ecosystem: Host-associated > Mammals > Digestive system > Large intestine > Fecal | place...
CCTGATCCGCCGCCTTGGGGGGGAGAACATCAACTGGTACAACTCGCCCCAATACTGGCCGGGACTACTGATCTTCATCAACCTGTGGAAGAACATGGGCTTCAACATGATCCTGTATTACTCCTCCATCGTGGGTTTCAGCCAGGACTATTACGAGGCCGCGGAGCTGGACGGGGCCACCAAGTGGCAGCAGATCACCCGCATCACCCTGCCCCTGCTGCGCCCCACCATCATCACCCTGCTGATCCTGCAATTGGGACAGATCTTCCGTTCAGACTTCGGCCTGTTCTATCAGGTGCCCATGAATCAGGGCGCGCTGTTTGAAGTGACCGACACCATCGATACCTTCGTTTACCGTGCGCTGCTTAAAACGCCCAACATCGGTATGTCCTCCGCCGCAGGCTTCATCCAGTCGGTGGTCGGGTTTGTCTTTATCCTTGCGGCCAACGGCGTTATCCGCAAGCTGAGCCCCAGCGATTCGCTGTTTTGAGAGGAGGCATATCCATGAATTATCATCGCGGCATTTCAAGATTATCCCATGTGGTCATGGTGGTGCTGAGTCTGGCGGCGATTCTGCCCTTTGTTCTGCTGGTGATCGCTTCCTTCACGGACAACGCTGTGGCTGTGTCCGAGGGCTTCTCCTTCTGGCCGTCCAAGTGGTCCACCGATGCCTATGAATACATCGTCAATGAGCGGGCCACCTTGCTTCGGGCCTACGGCATCACCATTCTGGTAACGCTCATCGGTACGTCGGTCGGCCTGATGATCTCCAGCATGCTGGCCTACACCCTGTCCAACGACGAGCTGCCCGGCCGCAAGGTGCTGACCTTCTTCGTGGTGCTGACCATGCTGTTCAACGGCGGTCTGGTGCCTACCTACCTGATCTACACCAACGTGTTCCACATCAAGGACACCCTGCTGGCGCTGATCGTACCCTCCCTGCTCATGAACGGCTTCAACGTGGTGCTCATCCGCAATTACTTTGCCACAGGCGTGCCGAAGTCGCTCTATGAGGCTGCGCGCATCGACGGTGCAGGGGAGATCTACATCTTCGCACGCATCGCCCTGCCTCTTTCGAAGCCCATCCTGGCCACGGTGGGTCTGCTCATGGGAATCGCCTACTGGAACGACTGGCAGAACGGCTTGTACTACCTCAATGATACCAAGCTATACAGCATCCAAAACATCCTGAACCGCATCAACGAGAATATCTCCTTCATTGCCAGCAACAGCACCTCCGGCGTGAAGATCGCCGACCTGCCCACCAACACCATCCGTATGGCCATCGCCGTGGTGGGTATCCTGCCCATCGTGTGCATCTACCCCTTCTTCCAGGAATACTTCGTCAAGGGCATTGCCGTGGGCGCGGTGAAGGAATGAGCCTTCGTCCCTGATCGACTGAATCACACAGGAGGATAAACGTGAAGAAGCTTGCTTTCAACCCCTATCTCCCCGAATGGGAGCATATCCCCGACGGCGAGCCCCGGGTGTTCGGGGATCGAGTCTACATCTATGGTAGCCACGACGAGGACGGCGGCGACGAGTTCTGCCTGCTGGACTATGTGTGCTGGAGCGCACCTGTCGACGACCTGGGCAATTGGCGCTGTGAGGGCGTGATCTACCGCAAGGAGCAGGAGCCCCTCCAGCAGGACAAGAACATCCCAGGTATTCCCAGTCGCATGGCCGCAGGGCTGCCCCACCTGATCTTTGCTCCAGACGTGGTGCAGGGCAAGGATGGCCGCTACTATCTCTACTATTCCATGGACTTTTCCAATGTCATCTCCGTGGCTGTGTGCGACACCCCCGGCGGGCAGTATGAGTTCCTTGCCCATGTGGAACGCGCCGACGGGACCCGCCCCAAGGACATTCAATGGTTTGACCCTGGCGTGCTGTGCGACGAATCCGGCGTGTACCTGTACATGGGCTCTGCGCCCGAGGTGCGCTTCCCAGAAATGGGCGACCACTTGATCCCCGGCGGCATGGGAATCCGTCTGGCGGACGACATGCACACCATCATCGGCGAGCCCTTCGTATGTGCCAACGGCATTGAGACCTGCAAGGGCACATCCTACGAGGCACACCCCTTCTTCGAGGCCTCCAGCATGCGCCACTACGGCGACTGGTACTACCACATCTACTCCAGCCTCCAGGGCCACGAGCTGTGCTACGGTATGGGCAGATCCCCCGAGGGACCCTTTACCTACTGCGGCGTGCTGGTCTCCAATGCCGACATCGGGCGTGACGGGAATACCCATGCGCAGAACCACATTGGCAACAACCACGGCAGCATTGCGCGTATCGGGGAGAAATACTACATCTTCTGGCATCGCCACACCCACGGCGGGCAATTTTCCCGCCAGGGCTGTGCCGACGAGCTGATCATGAACCCTGACGGCACCTTTGCTCAGGCCGAAATCACCAGCTGCGGCCTGAACAACGCCCCTCTGCCAGCAAATCAGGCTTATCGCGCAACCATCGCCTGCTGTCTGCTGGGCCCGGGACAGCCGGACGTCAGCGAGCTGCCCCTGCATCCGCAGAACGGCCCGGACAGCATCATTCCTTATCACACGGGCGAGAAGGATGAAGCTGCCCACGACGGCTACTTCACTTGGATCGAGAACCTTCGTCCGGGTGCGGTGTTCGGCTACAAATACCTTGATTTTGCGCCCCCCTGCACTCGCCTGACCATGACCCTGCGCGGAACGGGCTGCGTCCGCCTTCATCTGGACAGCGCCAACGGGCCTGCGCTGGCAGAAGCGGCGGTTTCATCCGATACGTGGGCAAAAGTCCACATGAGCATTCCGGAGATCAGCGGTGTACACGCAGTTTACTTCACCGTCGGCGGTACAGAAAAAGACCAGCTGGCCTGCGCCGATCTCGGCTTTTCCGATGGAGCTGACTGACGGCGTCATGCAAGCGGGCATACAAAGCAGCGAAAGGAAGGATGCATCTCATGCACATTTCTTATGTATCCGTAGGCGCGACCGGCCATGTGCTGGCGTCCCTGCCGCTGGTGACCGAACTGGTCAAGCGCGGCATCCGCGTTACTTACTTTACCTCCGAGAACTTCCGCGCCATGGTGGAGGCCACGGGCGCAGCATTCAGTCCTGTTGATACCGTCCTGACGGATCAGGGCAAGGCCGACAAGGACGTTGCGAAAAACATGGATGCCGAGCTGCCCCTGCGTTTCCTGTCCGAGGGCGCGGCCGCTGTGGAGCAGATATTGGCGGTCATGCGTCAGGATATGCCTCATGCCGTTATCAGCGATACGCTGGCCATCTCGGGCCGCCTGGCCGCCAGCGCACTGAAGCTCCCTTTGATCCAGATGTACACCAGCTATGCCTCCAACGATTTCTTCGATGTATCGGCCAGCCTGCCTAAGGTGCCCGATACCGATCCCGCCCGTGTGGCTGCAAGCAAGCTGGCCGACGAGCTTTCTGCCAAGTACGGTGTTGAGCATCTCGGCATGCGCGAGATCTTCGGCGGCTCGAAGTGCGGCCTGAACATCGTCACCGTGCAGAAGGATTTCCAGCCCGCCGGAGACACCTTCGACGACACCTTCGTCTTTGCGGGTGCGCAGATCGCCAAGCGCATCGGCTCCGCCTGGACGCCGCCGCAAAACGACCTGCCTCTGGTGTATTCCTCCCTGGGCACGCTGTTCAACAATTGGCCGGAGTTTTACATCATGCTGGGTCAAGCCGTGAAGGGCCTGCCTGTCAACGTGGTGGCATCCATCGGGAGCAACATTCAGCCGGAGGAGCTGGGCGAGCTTCCCGCTAACATGCAGGTGCAGGCCTTCCTGCCCCAATTGGAGATACTGGAGCATGCCTCCCTGTTCCTGACCCACGCGGGCATCGGCTCCGTCATGGAAGCGGTCTATTACGGCGTACCCATGCTGGCCATGCCGCAAATGGGCGAGCAGGTGCTGACCGCCATGCGGATGCAGGAGCTGGGCCTTGGCGAAGCGGTCATCGACAAGCGTCAGGTCACGGTGGAGCTGCTGCGCGACCGCATCCAGCACATGCTCGGCAGCAAGGAGCTGCTCGGCCATGTGCAGGCCATGCGTGACAAAATGCTCTCCGGCGACTCTCCTGCGACCGCCGCCCAGCGGGTCATTGACTACGCAGCTCAGTATTGAGGGAGAAATGGGATATGAAAGCAATCATTCTGGCTGCCGGTTATGCCACACGGCTTTACCCCTTGACGAAGAATTGGCCCAAGGCGCTGCTCAACGTGGGCAAAAAAACGATCATGGATCGGCTGACCGAGCAGATTCTCGCCATCGATGCCATTGACGAGGTGCATGTGGTGACCAACCACAAATTCGGGGAGGTGTTTCGGTCCTGGGCTGGCTCTGCCGCCGAGAACTGGCCTCAGGTGAAGTTCAAGGTGTGGGACGACGGCACGCTGAGCAATGAGACGCGCCTGGGTGCGCTGGGCGATATACCGAGCGTATTGGATTCATAGCATAATCAATGAGTTGGACACAAGCGCTTGCAGAGTCATAAAAATATCCTTGATGACGGACGAAACAAATCTGAGAAATCGGTTGTCATCCGATATTGCTCGCGGACTCCGCACTGCCGATGTCATTGACAGAAGCGTCGGAAGGATTCGTATGTATCAGGTGCTTGATACCGTAAAAATTGATACAAGCAATAAAACCGTTCGTGAAATTGCAGATGAGATTCTGAAACTTTAAGGAACCGCTGATTAAATCGTGATATGCACAAGCATCAATTACGAAAAAAAGCGCTAGCTTAACAGCCAGCGCTTCATGGATCACTTCTTATGTGCATTACGGAAAATGGTACGCATGTAGTCGCTCTTTCCATAGACCACTCTGCTGACCAGCATCCGATCGGTCTCCACCTTGTAGAATGCCATATAGGACTTGAACGTCACGAAGTAGAATCCGGTGAACAGGCCCTCGTAATACAGCGGAGCGCCGGACTTTGGAAAGTTTTGTTTCGCTGAAATCTGATTCATCAGATCATCGACGTATTTCGTTGCGGTTTCTTCACTGGCAGAAGCTTCAAAAACCTCCGCCCAGACACGTTCGAGGTCACGAACGGCGACAGGGGAGTATTCAATCCTCATTTGCGTTTGCTGTGGAAGTGTGCCCGGACATCATCCTCGGACACCCAGCCTTCTTCCTCTCCCGAGCGGATGCCCGTATTGAGCTCGCACATCAGGCGGAGCATCGCCTTTGCCTTCTCGAATTCTTCATCGTCCGCAATATCACGGATCGTAAAGCGGCCACGTCCATTGACCGTCAGATACACCGGTGAACCAGCGGAAACCTGTTCAAGAACGGTGTTGTAATTGCGCAAATCGGACACAGGGCTAATGATTGCCATGAGCAGACCACTCCTTTCGATTCCATTATAGCATGAGCAGAAGTCTCGTTCAATACTTTACGAATAATTTTACGAATAATAGAGCACGTCGAGATTTGTGAGGAATTTTGGCTGTGGTGCGTCTGAGTCGGTGATTAGGGTTAACAGGTTTCTCCTTACTCCCAGTCAAGTTCAAATTCAAGAAATATATTAATTCAGTGGTATAACAATGAAAAGTATGTTGCGAGGAGCAGTTCTATCCTCAACGCACATAGTCATGTTTTCATATCTGTTATAATGAAAATTGTGATTTAATAACAAAATGAACAGTGTTATCTGCTAATTTTGGATTCGGCTGGTTTTTTGTCCCCCCAGAAAAATTAGCTCTGCTAACACTCTGCTAATTTCACCCGGGGAAAACCGGGGTATTTTGGAGGAAAATGCGAACACTCAAAAACGTTAGAAATCCAGTAAAATAAGGCACTCCAAGGGTGCAAAGGGGTACCAAAGGCGAACGCTTTTTGGCACTCCTAAGCGAAAGGCCCCGCGTTCGAGCCGCGGTGGGTGCGCCAGAAAGTGTCATGTGCCGGAAAGCATGTGGCACTTTTTTCGATTCGAGCAAGTTGCAGTTTGCGGTTTGAATCTGCAAGAGCAGCAAAAAGAATCGAATGGTTTTAGATGCCTGCTACTCGGAATCGCTAAGATTGCCATTACCGTTTTCCGTGTTTTCATCGGCGGAAGTCTGCTTTGCCAGCACATCGGAAAGGATTTTTCCGAGTTCCGGGTATTGCTGAATCTGTGCAATCAGAGCCGCGATATCCGGGGATGACGAGCTGTTATCCTTCTGTTCGGGCGAATCCTGCGGCTGATAAAACGCTTCTTCAAAGCGTTGAGCCGTATCGCAGCCGGATGTCTATCTCTGGTGGATGCAGGAATCAGCATATATAATTCGATTTTCAATTCCCCTACCACTGTACCTGCACGAAGCAAAAAATCGATTGGGAATCTGGTGATAAGAACCATATTTGGGGAGGCTCTAAAAACCATGGTGGTCATGACTGGAGTCCATTTGGAATTGGCCCAAACGATCCTAAAGGATGGGATAAGCTACTCCCTCTTTTGAAAATTGTTGCCGATCAAGGACAGAAATGGAATAATCCGAACCAGACCAAACCTATCCCAAACGCGGAATACTATATTTATCGTTTTGAACAATATTCTTGTTCCATTATCCTTAAGCTTTTTAACAACGGTGGTCAATATTCAACTTCGAATGCGTACCCAATACCGTAAACAGGGGGATGAATAACCGTGATTAAACAAATTAAAGATACCATTTCTAAAATGGAAAAGGACAAAAAACGATTAGATATCTACAGATACTTAAAAGAACAGTGGAAGTGCTATCCCGAATCGTCTCAGTTGTGTGTTTTAATTATTCAGCAAATGGTTTCTTTTTTGCTTGAACTTGAATCGCCGTGGGCTATATCAGAAAATGCGAATGAGTATCAATGTTATGCTGCTTTTTTGCAAGAAGTTCTTCAATATGGGATTCAATACCATAGCAAAAGTAAAATGTTTCTATGGCAGTTGTGCTACTACCTTGCGAGTATATCAACCTACCATTTTCTGTATGGTAAAGTTATTCAACTTGGATCGGCTAAGGATCTATTAAATCAGCTTTTAGACCAGGCAGACAAGCTGTTTCCGGACAGTAAGTTATTTCAACTTATTCCGTTGTTTCAAAAGGCTGATACCTCATGGAAAGCAAAGTTGCAGAAAAGTGAAGTAGTGTCTATTCGCAATGAAATAGCTGAATGGAATTTACAGGCCAATGCGGTTGATCAAGAGTTGCTTGACTTGTTTGATTTTCTTGATTAAAGCATGCGTCTTTGATAAAACGACGATAAGGTACAATAAATTGCGCAAAAAGAAAAAGACATAGTTTACAAACTCTGGTAGAATGAAAGTTGCTACACACCATTCAAAAAGGAGAGTAAACTATGTCCCAGAAGATTGTACAACTGAACGAGGAAGTAATCAAGGGGCAGCTGAAAGAACTTGTGCGGGGAAGCGTCGAAGAAACGCTAAATGGCCTGCTGGAAGCAGAAGCGGAGACGCTGACACAAGCCGGACGTTATGAACGCAGCGAACAACGGCAAGGTTATCGGAGCGGTCACTACAATCGCAATCTCATGACAACCGTCGGAGAGGTTAAGCTCCATGTGCCGCGGCTCAAGGGAGTTACCTTTGAAACAGCGATTATTGAGCGTTATCGTCGGCGGGAATCCAGCGTAGAAGAAGCACTCATGGAGATGTATCTGGCAGGTGTGTCGGTGCGCCGCGTAGAAGATATCACGGAAGCGCTATGGGGCTGCAAGGTTTCTTCCTCAACGATCAGCGAACTGAACAAGAAGGCATACCGAGTTCATTACCCAGCACACCCCGCGCTCTTAACTTCTGACCAACTTGGTCAGAAGTTATACTGTAAAATTTCTCGATGCCAACAAGGTGGATATGGTATTCGTAAAATCTAGGACAAAGCGAGCAATGCACACTTAGCAGCATGATATGATTGTCAATTACGCTAAGAGACACGGGGTTAGGCCTCCCATGAATCATAACTGGTATTAAGGAGGAGAACAATGTGGCCGGAATAGTCTTTTCTACAGAATCATGGCATCCAGCAGCAGAGCGTATTTCTGAATGTTTCGCATATTTTGATGCAAGGATGAAAGTCATTGATCTGTCTAAATACTGCGATGCTTTGGATACCATTGGTATTATTCCTTTTTCTGGACCCAATAAGCATATGTCTGATTGGAAAGAGCGAAAATATGTAAGTTGGTCAAGAAGAGAGGCCGACATTCGCTTAAGAATCGATTTTGATACATTCGTTAAATCATCTCGAGAGACACAGAGAGATATTGTTAAAGAAATCATTATCAAGTCGCTTGAGATCATTAAGCATAAGTGCGATGCAAAGAAACTGAGATTTGATCTTGACGATATGCTATACGATATGTTCCCTGACGAATAATGAATAGTCCTGTACATCATTTCTATTGATGTATCCTAGGCGGAATCATATACTAAGTGGAGGTAAATCCCATGATCTATGACATCGCAACAGAGCCCTGTGATGAGCAGTACTATTCCTTTGTAGACTATGCAATCACACATAGTGATGCTGTTATGCTTGTTTTTTTCGATAAACAAGGGGAGTAAACTTCAAGGGGATGCCATGCGTACAATCAGAAAACAACTTGCGCAATGGCGAATCAAGTCAAGGCACGATGCTCAATGGCCGGTTACAACTACGTATGATGCAAAAAGAAACTATACAATAGATTTGTATTTACCAAGTCAAGCTGTAAAAGACTTTTTATTGACCTCAAATAGTTTGTTTGCTTGGGGAAATAATGGCACTCCAGAGGATATTGCTTTCTTTAGGAAAAACCAATGCTGGATAGCTACTTGTTCACACGAACAGTTCGGTTGGATTAACTTAGAAGAGGAACCTCAAGCGTCATTCATGAAGTGTCTTAAGAAAATTCCCCATCCTAACGATGTTGCATATTATGAGCCTTACAGAATTTGAACATATCACAGAGATGGACAGGCGCTGTCTCAAAATGGCTAATGTTTGGATAACAAAATAATGGGGGAAATATCTATGTGCTATGTGCTTCGTGATATAGATGTGCGTTTTTCTGCGAGAGATGGTGGTATTTGGTTGCACCACAAAGGAGAGACCAGTTTTTTGCTGCTGAAAGACTGTATCCACTCGACCAATCTGCAAGGAAGAAACTCGCACAACACAAAATGATTGAGGGCTATACCTATATCATGGGAGAACGTCCGCCGCTAAATAAGAGTTTCTATTGATTGGAGGTTATTTCATGAGTGCCATTTTTCTTTCAACAGAGTCGCAGTCTCCTGCGGCTCAAATGATAATTGATTGCTTTATAGAAATCCAGCAGAACATGGATATAGTATCGTTAGATAAATATACCGATGCCATATCGACAATCAGTATTATTCCCTTCTGTGTTGATGAAGAGTTCAAAAACACATTTGCTTGTAAGGAAAGAAAGTATATTGGCTGGAAGCGAAAAGAAGCAGATATCAGACTATTTATTCCATTTATCCCTTTTGTCCAAGCATCAAAAGAAGAAAAACTGTCAATCTGTAAGGAAATCATAAAGAAGTCCCTTACAGAAATTCACGCCAGATGCATGGTTAAAAAAGTGCGATTCGATCTTGAAACATTGCTGTGCGATATTTTCCCTAGTAAATGATCTCTATCAAATGCTCACATTGCAACAATAGCATTAAGGATTTGGGCGGGGCTTCTTTTCGAAGTTCCGCCTTTTCTATGCCAAAAAACAAGAAAGGACGTGACAAAATGATCACTCGCATTTTCCGCACCATCACTGGCTGTCGCCTCAATCTTTACGTTGCCTAGATTTTTCGCTGCCTTCCTTGTAGGATCCTTGCACTGGCGCATACAGACTCCAGTGCGACGTCACCACGCTGGTTGACGCAAACGGCAGCAAGGTAGTAGAATACAAGTACGATTAAAAGTGTTAAAGGATACCCTAAATTGGCAGCAAATCCAGACAATATCTATTTTTGTACACCTAAGGATCATTTGTGGCAACACTTTGGAAACTGGAAAACAGTAACTCATGAACTTCGAGTGCATTAAGGAGTGATATCATGCAGCGCATTGCAGAGTTGGTCCAGCAGGTAGTGAATATGCCTAGTACAAGCATCGAAAACAATGGCCAGGTGATTCTAGCAGGAACTATACCTGGAACCAAGCCAGTTCAATATCGCTATAAATTCTTTAAGCCATTGACGGATGAAGAAATCAAAAGTGTAAGTGACAGTTCGCGCAGACCTTTTCCCAAACAGCTTGCGCAACTTTACAAGATCACAAATGGTGCAAATCTCTTTGGTCGTTTTATTCGTATTAACGGTATACCAGCATGGGGAGCGGACTACAAGCAACCTTGTTCTCTTATCTTTGAAGATGGTCATCGGACAGTGCTTTGTCCAAAATCCAGGCTTTTCTTTGCCTCCTACTATACTCAGCCACAGATTCAGGTTTTTTTGATACAAAAGAACCTGAAGATGCAATGCGTGTGTATGCAGCAAGATATGGCAGCAACAAAATCATTGCAGAGTGGCCATCTCTCGAAGAGTGGCTGTACAGCGAACATCAAAAATACTTGGACAAGCTTCAAAATGGAGACTATCAATTAGTCGATGTAGTAGAGGGGGTCCTCACAGACATTACGTTCAATGTCGATTGAGTAACCGCTCAATAATCCCGTGTGCTGACAACTTTCTCTAAACATGCGATACTTATGATGTGTGCTAAGGGAGGTTAAGTGTTTTGAAAAATAAAGTTCTACTCTTTCTGTGTGTGTGCTCAATTCTGATCTTGATTGATGTACAAAAGAATAAAGAAGGTGAAAAAAAACCGATGTACCAGAATATGGTTAATTCCGATTTTTCGATTGCACTTAACCAAACAAACAGTTCTGTTGAGTTTGCAAATTCGATATTGTCAAGGGATAGTATCTATGTTGTTTGCTTCGATTTGACAAAAGAATATACTCATTCTCTTGAAGAATCAGCGGTGTTCCAGAATGGTAATATAACAGATTTGTTGCAGCAATACGTCGAGCCATATACCCATCTGATAAACGGTCTTGACGCAATGATTCAAGATAGTAAATCAACACATTGTCTTATAGCAAGCGATATACGAGAGGACACTGACTTTTCAAAATCGTTTTCGTTGCTCTTACTTAATACGGAGAAGAATAAACTATATTGGTTTTATTTCACCACTTGATTTCGGTATTATTTTTCCTGCTTTGGCGGAGCTTCCTCAGAGACTCCTCCTTTTTCTCCGCTTATGTCTATGACGGTCTGGGCCGTATCTCCCGTCGTACTATCAATACAGCCAATCGAATGAATAATCAAATCAATGGTATCAGTCCTGCCAACCGTTCACTTAATACTTACATGGAAGCTGGACGAGGTGTTGCTAAATACATTGAAAACCAGGTAACCAATGAAATGCTTTATTGGACCGGTAGATGATAAAGTATATGTATCGTCAACTGTGAGATATTGCTTAAATCCGTAACCGGCATTCGCCATTGCGAATTGACTTGTGATGGCGAATGTCATAACCAGTAACATCAAGATCGAAGCAATTAAAATCGGAGGTGATATAATGGATCAACTAAGCTATGGCTCTGATCTTGGAGAGGATGTTCGTATCCAATATATTGATGCACTTCGCCGTGGCAAAGACAGCACCGAAGCAACAAATCAGCTCATAGCTGATTATGAGCCCTCATTGTTCGACGAAGAAGATGCTCCACGCTTTTGGTTTGCCTTAGCAGATGTACAATGGAACTTGGGAAGGCTTGAAGAAACGGTCAAGCATCATGTCTTAGTCTACATTGAAAAAGAACTTGAATGCGCCAAACTCCCAACCAGTGATGCTGTATGTATTGATATTCCTATCAATGTTCTGACGATGCTGAAGCAAAAACTATCATCACCTCAACCGCCTCAGAAAAAAATCAAACAGTATCGTCTCTATCATACTGATTGGAAAAAGGGGGATGTCTTCGCCTATTGCTTGAATTGTGCGGATACAGACTATCCTGACTTTCATAACAGATATGTTTATTTTGTGGTGAAAGATACCGAGACATGGTACCCTGGACATACAATTCCAGTAGTATATGTATATTGGGTTACAAGCAAAGAACTGCTAAGCCTCGATTGTCTCCAAAAGCAAGAGTATTTGCCTCAATTCTATGCACCTATTGCTTACAGAAATAATCCTGGAATGAAAAGAAAATATTCCCTTGCATTGCTATGTACATCCGCAAGAGCTATACCGAAAAAGAAATTGACTTACCTTGGTAATGTTGGGTGCATTAAAACATTTGACAATGATGATCTCAATGCCTATCCTGTCGCTTGGAAAGACTTTGATAAGTACATGATTAAGAACTACGTTGTCTGGACAAACAACTGCCACTCGAGAGATAATGAAAAATAGCTCCTTAGGCGGAGTTTCCAAATCGGAAACTCCGCCTTTTTGTATTTAACTTATCAATAGCAAGAGCGGCAAAACGGTCAGCTTCCTCTATAACGAAGATGGCCTGCGGGTGCAGAAAGTGGCTACTTCCACGGGCACGACCAAGTATACCCTGCACGGCAAGAACATTGCGTACCTGACGAACGGCAGCAACACCCTGCAATTCTTCTACGATGGGCAGAACAAGCCGACTGTGGTTTTGTTCAAGGAACTGCCTATGCCTACCTGTACAACCTCCAGTGCGACGTCATCGCGCTGGTTGACGCAAATGGCAGCAAGGTAGTAGAATACAAGTACGATGCCTGGGGCAAGCCCCCTGAGCAAGACAGGCACCTTGGCAACTACATTGGGTACGCTGCAGTCGTTTAGGGAACCTCTGATTTAATCGAAACCATGAACGAAACGATTAAATATGATAGCAGGAGGATTATCACATGCTTCCTCTTAATTTGAAACCATATGCAGTTAATTGTATTGAAAAGGAATGTAAATCTAGTTGCGACATTTCGTCAAATGATAGTATGAACCTTTGCATCGGTCTACACGGGAGATTAAAGCACTCTATTGTTGGGCGAAATCAAATCCTACCTAAAGATGGTGTAATAATAATTTCTCTGCACATGCGAAACGGAAATCCCATTCCCTTGTTTGATAGTCGAAAAGACGGCTATGGTTCATTGGATGAGGAAGAATCTCAACTTGACTGTACCCATCCATTCCTCCCTTTGGCTGTTTGTCCCAAATGTCAAAGTTCAGAATTTCAACTTCATTTTGACTTCGAATATCCTGAGCTAAATGAGCTTGATATTTTAGGTATATCTAGACCTGATAAAGCATTCACTTGGATTTGGATTTCATTGACTTGTTCACACTGTCGATCTGTTTTCCATTGTAACTTAGAAACTGATTAGCAGCGTATATACGATGGTATTCGAAACATGCGAATGTTCTCAGTTATCCATGTTGAGGGAATCATGTATTCGTCCTCGTCGGGGTCAAGCAGCAAAGTTTCGTCCAGCCAGCCTATGGGCGCGGCATCCGCGTTATCGCCTGCATCGTCTGCCGATTCCTGCTGCTCCATCGAATCCATCCTATTGGATATTGCGCAAAATCGCCCGCATGAGCAAGGCTTCCATGTTTTGCAGACTGCGGCGGGCGTGAGAGCGGGCTCTGCCCGCTTTTTTGATTCGATCACGTTGCAGTTTGCGGTTTGAAGCTGCAAAAGCAGCAAAAGAATCGAATTGCCAAACAAAGAATTTCATAAGCAATGGAAGAAATGATGCGTTTGCATCGTTATCATATTAGCAGAGATTTCCGCTATACTACGGGGGCTATTCAGATTGGATTGATCATGGAGAGGGAGGCGCATTCCATCATGAAAATTCGTGCTGCACAAATTCTAATCCTCTTGATGCTTGTGCTGATGACCGTATCAGCCGAAGCCGCGGATAACAGGACATCCGCCATAACAGCCGGAACGGTCGTTGTGGTCAACAACCCCGATCCCCATGACAGGCTTAATCTTCGGACGAAACCGAGTCAATATGCATCATCGCTCGGAAAATACTACAATGGTACGTATCTTAACGTATTGGATGTCGAGAGAGACGGATGGGTGAAAGTCCGCGTTTTTGATCTGGAAGGATATATGCTGGCAAAATTCTTGGTACCTTCCGATCAGCTTCAATTCGGTGCAGCGACCGTTCCAACTGTGACGATTCGGAATTCCGGTGGATTGGGTCTGAACCTGCGCGAAACGCAATCGATGAGTTCCGCATCCCTCGGCTTGTATCGCAATGGGTCAACGGTTCGAGTATTTGGCGTAAGTGAAACGTGGTGCCATGTGCAGACAGAGGACGGAAATGTTGGATTTATGTTACGGGAGCGCCTATCGCCTGTACTCGAGTTCCAGAAAAACAGCAATACAAATACCTCTATTAATAGCGGTATGTCACAGCCAGTCAATAACCGTGCTGTCGTCAACAACCCAAATTCTGTAGATCGTCTCAACCTGAGAACAATGCCGAGCCAAAGTGCGCCAACACTTGGCAAATACTACAGCGGAACGACCGTTGAGGTTCTGGGCAGCGATCAGAATGGTTGGACAAAGGTTCGCATTCACTCACTGGAAGGCTATATGATGACCCAATATCTGACCTTTGGTCAGGATCAATTTGCAGTCGGTTATGCCATGCCTTCGGTAAAAATTAAGAATATGAATGGAACGGGTTTAAATTTGCGTCAGGGGCAATCGATGAGTTCCGCATCCCTTGGCTTATATCGCAATGGGTCAACGGTTCGAGTATTTGGCGTAAGTGAAACGTGGTGTCATGTGCAGACCGAAGATGGGCATGTCGGGTTCATGCTCCGTGAGGGCTTGTCGCCAGCGCCTGATTTCGAGAAGAGTTTCCCTACCGGCGACGATCTTGAAGGTTCATGATTTGGCAAACCGGGAAACCCCATTACGGATGACTTTATGCCGGGCGGAAACGCTTGACGATGACGCTGCTGTTGATCGTTTGCGAAATACCGCTATCGGCAATAATATTCACATGAAATAGACAACTTTATAAAAAACATTCAAAATAGTAAAATGAAAGAAGAAGCAATATGAAGCATGCGTATCTCAAAAGAGTCCTCGTCTTATTGTTAACTGTTCTGCTCCTGCCTCAGAGCAGCGTTTTGGCAGAAAACAAGTTTACAGAACGTTTAAAGCGTTATACCACCGAGGATGGACTGATGCCTGTATCTGAACTTCCCGATTATTGGGCATCCTGTTTTCAGGATGTAGACGCTTCTACGCAAATCCTGCTGCCTCATGTACGTGGAAGTCAGTGGCGTGAAGGCTGGCAGGAAACCGATAAGTTTCTTCCTGTTCTTTTGCTGGACGATGCCATGACTCTTTACTTTCTTAAAAAAGGCGATGACGCATGGCAAGCTGCTCGCATGAAAGAGATGCTTTCATATGCCGACTTCTCCCGTAACAGTGATATAAATTTGGAATCTATCGGCAGCTTTAGCTATTGGCCTGAATTTCAATATGATGGCTCAAGCGTAAAAGGTAATCTTTCCTTTGTTTACAACATTGTAGTAAACAATACGGATTATTCCATTCATGTTCTTTACGAAACAAGCACACAAACGTCCTCCGGATGGATCTTTAGTTGTCTTCAAGTGCTGCCTTCTGCAAATGGTTTTGCTGTATCCTTAGAAAGTCAGTGTTTCCCCGGCGTTTATTTTGAAAATTGGAAAGTCGTCAATATTGAAAACGTTCTTCAATATCAGTATATTCTCAATGAAGAAATCAACTTGACTTTTAACGTTGAAACGCCTTATTCAGCAGAAGACTTCGATTTGCTTACCATGAACGTGCAGGACTTATTACGCATGCCCCAGCTCTGCTTATCTACCGTGATTGACACAGTCAAACACGGAAATGGAAAATCCGTTAACCTTAGAGCACGACCTGAAGGAAAGATCATCGCCAAAATCCCCAACGGTACTGCATTGCAGTTTGCCGACCGGCATGCAGCATGGGGGCTTGTACAATACGGAGAATTGTGGGGCTTTGTAGACGCTCGTTTTCTTGCTGAATCAGATGCATATAACTATACCGATACGCCGCCGAGCGAGGTGCTTTCTCATATGAAAGAGCATTTCGGCACATACATTCTGGAGGATTACATCGCGATTGACGATACATCCGATGGGGATTACGGCTTCGCTTTGCTCAGCCAATCTGCGGAAAGAGTGCTTGTCGGCTATCGCAAGAACGGTAACAAAATGGAATATTGGCTCAAAAGCGCCAACGCAGTCCCGCAGGGAGAAGGCTGGGTCTATTTCCAGCGTCATTCTGCGGGTAGTATCATCAGTTGGGGCAACACCAATGCCACTTATTCGGACGCGCTTGGCTTCGATGTCATCCGCATTGACCCGGATTATGAAGAATATTGGTCTCAAAGCGTTTCCTATCACTGGCGAAATGACAGCTTTCAGCTGTATGAATACATGGATCGCAGCATAGGCACTGAAACGGCTTATGTAACAGACGATAGCATAACCTACCACGACATCACTATGGATGAGTCACTGGGATATGTGAAGGGTACCGTTCAGCGCAATCTGCAGTACGTCAGCTTCCCTGCTCTGCCCAAGACAAAGGCTCAGGCTCAGGAAAGGTTGACTAATGCTCCGTCTCTCCCCCGCTGAGAGCTTGCGGCGGGAAACGCAGAATAAACAGCTTTTCCTGTACACGGTCATCCGTGGTCCGAACGCGCATTTCCCCCACGCAGGTAAGGCTTCCGTCTGCTTCCTCATCCATGTTTCTGCACGAAATCCAATTATCATAGGGGAAGCTTTGCTGTAATTCCGTTTCTCCGTCGCCGGACAGGGCAAACACGTTCAGACCCCCGTCGGCGTTTTCCACAAAATGGTATCCGCCCCGTGCGGCGGGACACACCGCTAAAACGCTCTGCATATCCGCAAATGTCTTGTAAAAAAGCACATGCCCGTCGAGATCGATATGAAGAAAAACCATCGAAGTGTGTTCGTCGTCTCCGAATTTGTTGCCGTAGATCAGAAGCCCTTCGTCCGTCGGCAGCATGCCGTGAAGGGTAAACCGATCCAGTTCCGGCAGCGGGAGATCCCGCAGGAAATGCCCGTCTTGATCCAGAATCCGAAGAAATCGCTTTTCCGGCACCTCAGCCGGCTTTCCGGAATACAGAATGATTTCATTCTGCCGCAATACGCCCTTTTGAAAAACGATTTCATTTTCAGAATACAGCTCCGGGCTGCAATATGACCAAGAGATATGACCATCTGTGTCAACAAAGGCGCTCCATGCTGCCGCATGAGAAGCATCTGTCGCACATGCCCCTGTGATGAGCAAGCCGCGATCACAGGCATACACATCATGCGGCAATCCGGGCAGTTTTTCCCTTTGAATATCCTTGCTTGAGACGTTGTATTTTACGATGTAGCCCGTGTCCTCGACGTATTCCGTTCTGTCAACGGATTCCACGACAATCATGCACATGCCTTCCGGGTTTTCCACCGCGCCAAGGATGAAGAGCACGCCTTCCCAGAAAAGCAGGGTTTCAGACTTCAATTCTCCCTCTCCGGAAACCCGCAGGATCCAGCCGTCGCGTGTCCTGTCCGACGTTCGCGAGGAAAGAGCGGGCGTGCCCGACGTGCTGTCGGTTTGCGCCAACAGCACGATGTCGCCGTCGGACGTGCGATAGACCGAAGAGAGGGATTCGTCCCCGTTTCCGCCCCAGATTGCCAGCGAAGGTGTGCCAAAGGATTCGGCAGCCGCCTGCTCCTCGCACCATGCGCTTGAAAACGGAAACAAGCACAGACAAAGCAGAATGATAAAGCGCAGCATGATATCGCCTCCTTGATAACATGAAGACGAAACATGGCTGCGCTTTCTTCCTTTGGCATGCGAAAAAATGAGTTTTTTGCCATGCTGTAAACAAAAACGGGGCTATCAAGCTAACAACACCGATATTTCAAGAATACAATGAAGTATTTGCTCCCGAAGGTTTCCAAAGGGCGACCGGAAAGCCCTTTGGTGGGGCGATGGGGCAAAGCCCCATATCCACAAATGCTTAGATACTTGTTTCTTGAAATGTTTGGTTTAAGCTTGACAGTCCCGAAAAAAGTACTCTCGTTTTTCTGTTTGACCGTGAGCCGTTCCGTCCGACAGTCTAAAGCGAATTAAAATTCGGAAATGATCTCCGTCCAAATCTGGTCGTAGAGCTTCGTTTCATCGCCCAGATAGTTGAAAACCTGGCACTTGTCCAGAACTTCCTGCGGCGGATTGTTGACCGGGGAAGCGTTGTACTCGTCCGCGCCGATGATGTCGATTGCCGCGGTATTCGGAATCGCATAGCCGACGTATTCATAGTTCATCGCGGCGATATCTCCGCGACAGAGGAAGTCGATGAACTTCTCCGCGCCGGAAACATTGCGGGCGTTCGCCGGAATGCAGATGGAGTCAAAGAAGATGTTGCTTCCCTCTTCCGGAATGACGTAATCCAGCTCGTCGCTCTCGCTCATGCAGAACGTCGCGTCGCCACTCCATACCAGCGCGACAGCCGCCTCGCCCGCGATCATCTTATCCTTCACTTCATCGACGACATACGCCAGCACCATCGGCTTCTGCTCGATGAGCAGGTTCTTCGCGTCCTCAAGGTCGGCGGGATCGGTGGAGTTCAGGTCATGACCCGTCATCACCAGCGCAATCGCCAGCGTATCACGCGGAGAGTTGAGCATCAGCATATCCATCGTGTAGGTCGGATCCATCAGCGTGTTCCAGCTGGTCGGCGCTTCATCCACCATTTCGGTGTTATACAGAATGCCCATCGTGCCCCAGGTATACGGCACGGAATACTCGCTGTTCGGATCGTAGCTTTCATTCATGAAGCGCGGATCGATGTTGGCGACGTTGGGGATATTCTCCCAGTTGATCTTCTGGAGCAGATTCTCCTGAATCATGCGCTGGATCATGTAGTCGCTGGGGATGATGACGTCGTAGCTGGAGCCGCCCATGGCGATCTTGGCGTACATATCCTCGTTGGTTTCAAACGTTTCATAGATGACCTTGATGCCGGTCTCCTGCTCAAAGAGCGTCAGCACTTCCGGCTCAATATAGTCGCCCCAGTTGTAGACGCTGATCGTCTCCTGCGCCAGCGCAAACAGCGGGCAGAGAACCAGCGCGAGAGACAGCAGCAGCATAGCGGTTTTCTTCATGGTGGTTATCCTCCTTTTGATGTCCGTTGGTTTTGTTCTTTCCTCAATACGGAATTTTGACCTCATTGAGCTTATTTTGACTGCGTCCGTCCTTGCGGAAGTCACGCAGATTCAAGCCGACCAGCAGCACAAACACGCAGGCAAAGATGAGGGTCGAGAGCGCGTTGATCTTCGGAGAAATACCGCGCTTTGCCATCGTGTAAATCGTGATGGACAGGTTGCTGACACCCGATCCTGTCGTAAAGAAGCTGACGACAAAGTCGTCGATCGACATGGTCAGCGCCATGATAAAGCCGGAAAACACGCCCGGCATGAGATCCGGCAGGATGACCTTGAAAAAGCCCTGCATCGGCGTCGCGCCCAGATCCTGCGCGGCTTCCGCCAGATTCGGGTCAAGCTGGCGCAGCTTCGGCATCACGCTCAGCACCACATACGGCACGCAGAACGCGACATGCGAGAGCAGCAGCGTCAGATAGCCCAGCTGGATATTCGCCATCGCATACAGGAGCATCAGCGAAACGCCCGTCACAACCTCGGAGTTGAGCATCGGAAGGTTGACGACGCTGAGCAGCACTTTGCGCGGGGCACGCTTCATCTGGTAGAGCGCAATCGCGCCGACCGTGCCCAAAATCGTCGAAATCACAGCAGCCAGCACACCGATGGACAGCGTCGTGCCCAGCGCGGACATGATCGCCGCGTCGGAGAACAGCTCCTTATACCATCTCAGGGTGAAACCGCCCCAGTTGGCGCGGGATTTGCTGTCGTTGAAGGAATACAGAATCAGCAAAACGATCGGCGCATAAAGGAACGCCATAATCAGCGCGATGTACGCTTTCCTGAGTTTTTTCATCAGAGAATGCGCACCTCCTTCCGCGGCTCTTCCTCTTTGTCAATGCGCTGAAGCCCGCCCATGAAAGCAAGCACGACCACCATCACCAGCAGGGACAGCGTCGAGCCGAAATGCCAGTCGCTCGACTTGCCGAACTGATTCTGGATGATGTCGCCGATGAGCGGAACCTTGCCGCCGCCCATGAGCTGGCTGATGACAAACGTCGTCACCGCCGGAACAAAGACCATCGTGATGCCTTCCAGCACGCCCGGCAGCGAATACGGCAGCGTCACGCGCAGAAAGCTCTGCACGGGGCTTGCGCCCAAGTCAGCCGCCGCATCCAGCAGGCTGTGATCGGTCTTTTCAATCACGGTGTAAATCGGCATAATCATGAAGGAAAGATAGTTGTAAACCATGCCGAGGATGACCGCGTTTTCGTTATACAGGAAGATGATCTTCTTGCCCACGCCCATGGAGGTCAGCCAGCTGTCAAACGCGGGAATCGCTTCGCGCAGGGAGGCAATCCAGCTGTTGAGGATGCCCGTGTTTTCCAGAATGGACATCCAGGAATACGTTCTGAGCAGGAAGTTCATCCACATCGGCAGGATGATGAGCATCAGCCAAAGCCCGGGGCGCTTGAAATCCCTGCCGCTGAGAATCAACGCAACCGGATAGCCCAGCAGCAGGCAGATCACCGTCGTGATCAGCGCAATCTTGAGCGAGCGAAGCAGCAGCTTCAAATAGGTCGGCTCAAGCATACGCTTGAAGTTTTCCAGAGAAACGACCGTCGTCTTCTGCGGGCGCTCCGGCGTAACGGTGCCATCCTCCAGCCGGAAGACGATCTGACCGTTGTCGTCCGCGATCTCGGTATACGCCGGGGTCTGCTCGACGGTGACGCCGTACCAGACGACCATCACCAGCGGCACGACGATGAACAGCACCGCCCACAGCACAAACGGCGCAACCAGCGCTTTATTCTTTTTCATGGCGTCCACCTCATGCGCGTGCGGCATGCCGCTTGAGCACATCCGGCGAGAAATCGCTCTTGTGCATGACCTGAATATCCTCAGGCGCAACCGTCAGCTTGACCTGCGTGCCGACCGGACGGGCATGCGTGGAATGGACGAGCAGCACGCTTTCGCCCACGCGAACCTTCATCTCGTAATGCACGCCCTTGAACAGCAGGGATTCCACCACGCCCTGCGGTACACCGGAGATCGGGTCGGTCATCGGCTTGAGCTTCACATCCTCCGGACGCAGGACGATATCGACTTCGGCGTTCTCGCCAAAGCCCGTATCCACGCACGGGAAGTCGCATCCGAGGAAACGCACCAGCTTGTCGCGCACCATCGTGCCCGCCATGATATCGCTGTCGCCGATGAAATCCGCGACAAACGCGGACTGCGGCTCGTTGTAGATATCCTCCGGCGTACCCAGCTGCAAAATATGTCCGGCGCTCATCACGGCGACGCGGTCGCTCATGGTCAGCGCTTCTTCCTGATCGTGGGTCACGAAGATGAACGTGATGCCGCTCTCGCGCTGGATGCGCTTGAGTTCAAGCTGCATCTCGCGGCGAAGCTTCAGATCCAGCGCACCCAGCGGTTCATCCAGCAGCAGGACATCCGGCTTGTTGATGAGTGCGCGGGCAATGGCGACGCGCTGCTGCTGTCCGCCGGAAAGGCTGGAGATGCGGCGCTTTTCAAAGCCCGCCAGACCGACCAGCGCCAGCATGCGGCTGACTTCTTCTGCGGTCTTTTTCTTGTCTTCCTTGCGCAGGTCGGGACCGAAGGCGACGTTCTGCGCGACATTCAGATGCGGGAAGAGCGCATAGCGCTGAAAGACCGTGTTGATGGCACGCTTATACGGCGGCAGGGAGATGATGTTCTGCCCCTTATAGAGGATCTCGCCGCTGGTCGGCTTCTCAAAGCCGCCGATGCAGCGCAGCAGCGTCGTTTTGCCGCAGCCAGACGGACCCAGCAGCGTCACAAACTCGTTTTCTCCGATGTCGATGCTCACGCCGCCCAGCGCGGTGAAGCCATCCTCAAAGACCACGCGAAGATCCCTGATGGAAAGAATCGTGCGATTATCCATGAAATGTCCTCCTCAAAAATTCGGCGGAGTGCAGACCCAAAGCACCGTCGCCGGGGTCTTGCCCGTGTTTTCCAAATAGTGCTGCGACGACGGCTTGAAGGAAAAGCTGTCTCCCTTGCGCACGCGATACGCCTTGCCGCCGAGCATCAGTGTGACCGCGCCGGCAAGCACATGACCGAATTCCTCGCCCATATGCGGCAGATCCGTTTCCGTCCTGCTCCCCGGCTGAAGGGTGACCATAATCGGCTCGATATCCTTCTTCTGTGCGTTGGGAATCAGCCAATGGATCGTCACGCCGTCGTTTTCCTTGATAAAAACATCTTCCTTGCGGCAGACGGGGTTATCCCCCTGCTCGTCGGAAAAAAACTCATGAAATGAGCTGCCCAGCGTCGTCAGAATGTCCTCCAGCGTAGAAAGGGACGGCGACGTCTGGTTGCTCTCCAGCTGGGAGATGAATCCCTTGGAAAGTTCGCATCGATCCGCAAGCTCCTTCTGCGTCAGATTGTTTTTCTGGCGGAGGCTTCTCAGCTTGCCGCCGATATTGATTTCCACAAAAACGCCCCCATGGTTTAGTAAAACAAAACTTTCGGGTTAATACTGCGTTGCAGATTAAACCATATTTCCGCCTGCATGTCAAGGCTTTTGAAAAAACTTTGCGCGTCAATCTTCGTTTTGTTCGGTTTTTCGCATTTTTCGTTTTTGATTTTTCGAAATTTTTCAGTTATTTTCAGGTTTTTGTGTTTCTGTTAAGTGAATCTGAAATCTTGCTTTTCCTAAACTTTACGTCTGCGTCAGTCGTTTTTGCCCTTGACACGGGCGGCTGTTTTCTTTATCCTTATCTTAATCCCACTGAACCGCTTACCTCATTTTCACCAAGGAGGCTGCCGTATGCGTTCTCTTTCCATTCTTCTGTGCGGTTATGGCTGGTTTGCCGGCATCCCCGACGGGGAAACCAACAACGCGGAGCTGATTGCCCGTGCGCTGGACGGCGAAACCCTCATTCACAAGGATATCTGCGCCGACATTCACGGCATGACTATGCCCGTTCTCTGGAACGGCGCTTTTGAGCCCGTCCAAAAGGCGATTGACGAGCTGCACCCGGATGTCGTCCTCGCCTTGGGCACGGATGCACGTGCCAGCGCCATGCGTCCGGAGCCGTTTGGCGTCAACTGGCGCAAGGGTCGTGACGCGGGCGACAATCCGGAGGTCTATTCCCCGATTCTTGAAGGCGATGAAATCTGGCTGCGCGGCACGCTCCCCTATGACGCGATGACCCGCGCCATGCTCGACGCCGGTATTCCCGCGCAAACAGGCGTCCTGTCCCCTGCCGACGCGGACGCGCCCCTGCCCTTTAAAAGCACGACCGGCATGTATCTTTGCAACTATATGACCTATCGTCTGGCTCAGCTCAGCCGCGAAACCGGCTTACGCGCAGGCTTCATGCACGTTCCCACGCAGCCGGAATACGCCTGCCGCCATCGAACGCGCATGCTCGACACCGCGCAGACGGATGAGGAGCGCACCCGCCTTCTCACCGCGCCCCTTGCCGCCATGCCGCTTGAGATGATGGTCAAAGGCACAAGAGCCGCGCTGGAAGCCTGTCTTGATTAAAAAAAACGCCTCAAGCAGAGGCTCAGACTGCGGACAAAAAGCTGAGCCTCAAATGGAGGCTTTGATTCCGATCCACAACATCACAAAAGGAGGATCTGATTATGAAGTACGAAATCAAGGGCGGCAACCTGCCCGTGGTCATCTGCACCCTGCAAAGCGGTGAAACGATGATCACTGAAAGCGGCGCGATGAGCTGGATGAGTCCGAACATGAAGATGGAAACGGGCGCAAAGGGCGGTCTCGGCGGCGCTTTCGGACGCATGTTCTCCGGCGAATCCATGTTCCAAAATCGCTATACGGCGCACGGCGGCGAAGGGATGATCGCTTTCGCTTCCTGCTTTCCCGGCGAAATCCGTGCGGTGGAGATCGCGCCCGGTCATAACCTTATCGTGCAGAAGCGCGGTTTCCTCGCCTGCACGGAGGGTGTGAATCTGTCCGTATTCTTCCAAAAGAAGTTCGGCACGGGTCTGTTCGGCGGCGAAGGCTTCGTCATGCAGAAGCTCTCCGGCAACGGCACGGCGTTTTTGGAGATCGACGGCTCAACCGTGGAATATGACCTTGAGTGCGGTCAATCGATGATCGTGGACACGGGCTATCTCGCCGCAATGGACGACACCTGCACAATGGAAATCGTCAGCGTGCCGGGGGTTAAAAACAAGCTGTTCGGCGGCGAAGGGCTGTTCAATACCGTCGTGCATGGACCGGGGCATATTATTTTGCAGACGATGCCGATTTCCGCCGTTGCAAACTGCCTGAGCCCCTTCTTCCCAAGCAGCAACAACGGCTGAGGCTTCGCGCCCGCCGCCTGATTTTTCAGCCCACAACGCAAAAGAACGGGACTGTCAAGATTAAACCAAACATTTCAAGAAACAAATATCTAAGCATTTTGGATATGGGGCTTTGCCCCATCGCCCCACCAAAGGGCTTTCCGAGCGTTTACGGCGCCCGTTTGGCGCATCGCCCTTTGGAAACCTTCGGGCACAAATACTTATTTTTTCTTGAAATATCAGTGTTGTTAGCTTGACAACCCCGTTCTTTTTTACGCATAAAATGATTGCATCTTTCGGGCTTGGCATTTCCCGCTGCTCAGGCTTCCTTCTTCGGCACAAGCTCGCTGACCAGCAGCGCCGCAAAGATGATCGCAAAGCCCACGCCCATTTGCAGCGTGACCTTTTCGCCCAGCAGCAGACAGGAAAACAGCACGCCGAACACCGATTCCAGCGAAAGCAGGATGACCGCGTGCGACGCGGGCGCCATGCTCTGTCCGATATTTTGCAGGCTCATCGCAATCGTCGTCGAAAAGATGGCGATATACAGCAGCCCGCCGACGGAACCGAGGGTAAACTCCATCGGCATGCCGCGCTCAAAAATCACGCTGTATATGCCCGCGAACAGCGCACAGAACGCAAATTGCAGCACGATCAGCGCATAGGTGTTCGTCTTCTGCTGACAGCGCTCAACGGCGATGATATGCGCCGCATAGAACACGCCGCAGATCAGCGTCAGGATATCGCCGATATTCAGCCCGCCGCCCTCACCGTCCAGCGAAAGAAGCCCGATGCCCAGCAGCATCATGCACGCCGCCAGCAGCGTGCTTTTTTGCAGCTTCTGCCCAAAGAGCAGACGGCAACCGAACGGAACCAGCAGCACATAAATCGTCGTCAGAAACGCATTCTTGCCCGCCGTCGTATACTGAAGCCCGATTGTCTGAATCAGATAGGCGCAGCACAGCAGAAGCCCGACCAGCGCACCGCGGATGACGTCCGCCTTTTTGATTCCCTTCAGGTGCTTTCTGAAAAGCACCGCCGTGATTGCCGCTCCTATCACATAGCGCATGGCGATGATGGCGCCGGGCGCAAAGCTGTCCAGCGTATTTTTGACCACAGCAAACGCGCTGCCCCAAATCAACGCGGTCAGTAAAAGCGAACCGTCTGCCAGAACTTCTTTTTTGGTCATGATATTCGGATTCCCTTCGTATAAAAATCTGCCTCAAGCGCAGCTGAGCCTTATTCTATCACAACCCGCTTCTAAAGAAAAGCTTTACACCTCCATGTGTTTTGGTGTATCATGAGAAGTAAGCAAGACGCAGAACATGCTTTCAAATCTGACAGAAAAAGGAGTTCATGACGATGGACGATAAAACCATGCCCACGCTGGTTCTTCCCGGCGAAGAAAACGAAAAGACGCCTGAGACCGCTCCTGCGGCAGCCGCCGCGGCTGTTCAGGCTGCGCCCGCACCCGAAGCCGCGCCTGTCGCTGCTCAAACCATTGAGCCGGTAGACGCCAAGGACGACTCTCTGAATTTTGATAACCTGACGCCCGAAGAGCAGGCTGCGGTTCTCGCCTTTGTCGAGCGCATCGACATCCACAACAGCGAAACCGTTCTCAAATACGGCAACGCCGCGCAGACCAAAATTTCTCAGTTCTCCGATAAGATTCTGGAAGACGTCAAGACCAAGGACACCGGCGCCATCTCCGATATGCTGACCAATCTCGTCGCCGAGCTGAAGGGTTTTGACGTGGACGAAGGCAAGAAGGGCGGCTTCCTCGGTCTGTTCAAAAAAGCCGGGAACAGCATCACCCAGCTTCGCGCCAAGTATGACAAGGTTGAGGAAAACGTTGCGCAGATCATCCTCTCCCTGCAGAACCATCAGAAGCAGCTCATCTCCGACTGCAAGATGCTCGACGAGCTTTACGCGCAGAATGAGCAGTATTACCATGAGCTGACGCTCTATATCGTCGCGGGCGAAATCAAGCTCAAAAAGCTCCGCGAGGAAGAGCTGCCGCCGATGCTCGCCAAGGCACAGCAGACCGCAGACCCCGCCGACGCGCAGGCCGCCAACGATTTCAGCCAGCTCATCGAGCGCTTTGAAAAGCGCATCCATGACCTGAAGCTGACGCGCATGGTTTCCGTGCAGATGGGTCCGCAGATTCGCCTGATGCAGAACAACGACAACGTGCTTGCCGAGCGCATTCAGTCTACGATTGCGAACACCATCCCGCTCTGGAAGAGCCAGATGGTCATCGCGATGGGCATGCAGCATGCTGAGAGCGCCCTGAACGCGCAGAAGTCCGTGACGGATATGACCAACGAGCTGCTCCGCTCCAACGCCGAGCGTCTGAAGATGGGCACCATCGAAACCGCCAAGGAAGCCGAGCGCGGCGTGGTCGATCTGGAAACCATCCGCACGGCGAACACCGCGCTCATCGATACGCTGACGGAAGTTCAGAAGATCCAGCGCGAAGGTGCGCAGAAGCGTGCCGCCGCTTCCATCGAGCTGGGACGACTGGAAAAAGAGCTTCGCGACAAGATCTTGGAAGTTAACAATTAAACCGGCGTGATGCACCCTGCATCCCCGGCTCTGCCAAAGGGGCTGTCAAGCCAACAACACTGATATTTCAAGAAAAAACTAAGTATTTGTGCCCGAAGGTTTCCAAAGGGCGATGCGCCAAACGGGCGCCGTAAACGCTCGGAAAGCCCTTTGGTGGGGCGATGGGGCAAAGCCCCATATCCAAAGAATGCTTAGATATTGGTTTCTTGAAATGTTTGGTTTAATCTTGACAGCTCCTTGTTTTGTAGAAAGGAGCTTCCCCTTATGAATGCACGGGGCAAGCATTACCATCCCGTCAAGCCTGCACGCAGTTACAGCGAGCAGTTTTCCCGCCTGACGGACGTCCACGGTCTGATCATCGACGACGAAGCGCGGGCACGCTATATCCTCTCTACCGTCAACTATTACCGTCTGACGACCTACGGCAAACATCTGCGCCGCGCCGATAACCCGGATCTCTTTCTGCCCGGCGTGTCGCTGGAAACGCTGTACAGCCTGTATCAGTTTGACATGAGCCTGCGCCATCTGCTGCTCCCGGTGCTGGAGTTTTTCGAGATACAGCTTCGCGCCAAAATCGCCTATCAGCTTGCCATCACTTACGGTTCCATGGGCTACATGGATGCGGAAAATTTCCGCGCAGAAACACTGCCCAACGGTTCTTCCATTCACAAAAACCTGATCGGCAAATTCAAAAACGAGGTCAAGCGGCAGGGCGCACTCCCTTTCGTGCGCCATCACAATATCAAATACGGCGGCCAGTTTCCGATCTGGGTCGCCGTCGAATTGTTTACTTTCGGTATGCTCGGTTCGCTGTTTGACCTGATGCGCGAAAACGATCAGCGTGCCGTCAGCCGGGAATATAACCTCTCGCCGGAGTCGCTTTCGCGGCTGATTGCCTCCGCTGTGGATGTGCGCAACATCTGCGCACACTATAACCGGCTCTACAATCGGGTGCTTGACGATCAGCCGCTTCTGCCGAATCGCCTGCGCCTTTACGAAAGCGACCGTCTTTTTCCGCTTCTGCTCGCCTTTGCGCATACATTGGGGCGCGAACGCGTATTGAATCGGCTGATCACGGGGCTTTCGCTGCTCGAAGCGGATTTCCCCGAGGCTGACCTGTCGCTCTGCGGTTTTCCCGAGGATTGGCGCTCCATTCTGGAGGCGGAAGTCGCGCAGGCGTAAAAACGAATCGCTCTCCGCTTTTTACTTTCCGACGCAGAACCTTGCGAAGACCTCGTCAATGACCTTCTCGCTCATCGTTTCGCCTGTGATCTCGCCCAACGCGTCGAGCGCGGCGGAGAGATCGACTGCCGCAACATCCAGCGGCATGCCATCCTCCAGCGAAACGACCGCGTCATTCAGCGCCGCGCAAGCCCGCTGCGCCGCCTCCACATGACGCGCCTGCGAAAGCGCAGAGGATTCCGCGCCGTCCGTCGGCACAAACGCCAGCAGCGCTCTTTGCAGCTCGTCCAATCCCTCTCCACGCGGCGCACAGACCGTGACCGTCGGCACATCGCCGAATGCCGCACGCACTTCTTCCGCGCTCAGCACCGATTCCAAATCGCCCTTGCTGAGAACGACCAGCTGCGGAGAAAGCCCAAAGAGCGCTTCACGGTCTTCCCGCGTCAGCGGGCTTGCGCCATCCAGCACCAGCACGCGCACATCCGCTTCCGAAAGCGCTTTTCGCGCCCGCTCCACGCCGATGCGCTCAACCGCATCTCCGGTTTCGCGCAGTCCGGCCGTATCCGTCAGCAGGACGCGGATTCCGCCCATCTGCACGGCTTCGGTCAGCGTGTCTCTCGTCGTGCCGGGAATGTCTGTCACAATCGCCCGTTCGCCGCCCAGCAGCGCATTCAGCAGGCTGCTCTTGCCCGCGTTGGGTCTGCCGCAAAGCACGACGCGCAGCCCTTCATCCTCAATGCGCCCCACGCGGGGATCACACGCCTCCAGCAGCCGCTCACGAATCGCCTTGCAGCTGTCCGTCACCTCGCGTGCGGTCTGCGTTTCCTCCACCTCATCCGGAAAATCCACCGCGGCGGAAAGCGCCGCCAGCAGCGCCGTGATATCCTCCCGCGCCCTGCGCACGAACGCGGAAACGCCGCCCTCCATCTGCCGAACGGCACTGCGCATCGCCCGCTCGCTGCCCGAGCGAATCATCCGCATGACGCCCTCTGCCTGCGCCAAGTCGATGCGCCCGTTCATAAACGCCCGGCAGGTGAATTCGCCCGGCTCCGCCATCCTCGCGCCCGCCTTCAGCAGCAACAGCAGGATGCGCCGCACGAGCGCCTGTGAGCCATGGCAATGGATTTCCGCGACGTCCTCCCGGGTATAGCTGTGCGGCGCACGCATCA
>Ga0129311_1000625_pt1 | contig 29440 bp, 26 predicted proteins | sample Go1ome_FD_94435 | JGI IMG/M metagenome (GOLD analysis project Ga0129311, IMG submission 94435) | Western lowland gorrila individual fecal microbial communities from Wisconsin, USA - Go1022B metagenome | ecosystem: Host-associated > Mammals > Digestive system > Large intestine > Fecal | place...
ACAGGTATATCGATGTGCCTCGCTTCTTAACGAATTTAAGCCATGAAAAGATGAACATCGTGAAGCTTTTCATGCGATTAAATGAGTTTAGCAGCGTGAGGCACATCAATATAGCGCGAGCGTACCTGTAAGGGTATATGCCATGCCTACAAAAAGTGTATAGATAATTGATGTATTTGGCAAATCAGAATTTCTATAATTAGTTACTTTTCATTGAGTCATACCCATAACAGGCATTAAATAAACTATTCTCCTTGCAAAAAACAGCAGTCCGCGGACTGCTGTTTTATATTTAATCTATATGTTCGTGGGAGTGGTCAATATATCCACCAGGCAAATCAGCATCGTGAGTATAATCTACCATATGGTCATAACATACGGTCTTATCATGACAATGCTTAACACAATGGCGATTAATTTTGCCAAAGACTTCCTGTGTATGGAGCTCCTCCTGACGCCGTGGACAGTAAGGATTATCACATACAGAATACTTGCCAATAGGAATATTGTCAAAGCATTCTACCATGCCATCAACAATGGCCCGGCGCATACCTCTGCGCCAACTAGGTGAGTTGAACAAGCTATCACTACCAGAATATCCTCGTTTTAGATATTCTGCCCTATCTATATATTCACCAGTATTAACATTTATAGCACGTACAGTAATCCGGAAATCGCTCCACCTACTTGCGCTAATGAATTTTTTCTTTACTTGCTGATTTACAGAATGAATGTTAAACATCAGAAGATAATCATAATCTGACATGCCTTGAGCTTGTAATTCTCTAGCAAATCTTACATAATCTTCCTTAGGCAAGGTCGAAAGATGCTTTGTGAAATTATATCTATTATCATTGCCCAAAGAATCATTTTCTCTCAACCCCCATGAAGAAGATGATGAGCTGCTATTATTACTATTACCATCACCTTCCCAGTGTGAGCTACTTGTGCTACCATTTATAGGTATCCTCTCATACATATTTTCCAGCTTCTCAAATTCCTTCATCAACACATCATGTGCCTCAGTAACCACATACTTATCGCCAAAGTTTCTGCGGCCCATTTCATATTTCATATGTTCATCAGTAATTCTTTTAGTAGGATATCTTGTACCTGGAAATTTAGCATTCAGCATCCGACGAATATATCCCATAGTTTGGTCATCTAATAGCATTTCATCGTCGCCTACAACAATATAACCTATCTTAACAGCATCATCCTGATACTGATAATCTGACTTAACCGGCTCAAAATACTCTGACACATTATTGTAAACAGTATCATTTCTATCCAGATTGACCCTACTTGCTCCATAGGAGTTTCCAGCTGTCCCCAGCAAAAAGCCGCCTATTGTCAACATTACAGCCAATCTTTTTGCAAAACTCATCCTTGACATAAATGCTGCTCCCCTCTAAAAACTATCCTTGCAGTATATATAAACTTATCCACATATACATTATGATAGCATAGTTGTCCCCCCCCGCAAGACATTCAAGATAGAAATAAGGCCCAATTTTTTACATTCTTGCGGCAAAGGAGCCTTCTGCTAAACACACCTAGAAGGAAGCTAAAATTTTGTATCAAAAAAGAGCTGCCATAAACTGACAGCCCCCTTTGTATAGTTCCTATTTCATTATAGCTCCAGCAAAGCCAGTCAGGGTAGCAAAGTAATCTGCATTAGTCTCTGCCCGACGAATAAGCTCTACAGAACCATCCTGACGCAGCAGCAGCTCTGCACTTCTCAGCTTGCCGTTATACTGGAACCCCATAGCATGACCATGAGCCCCTGCATCGTGGATAATAATTCTATCCCCAATCTCAATCTTTGGCAGCTTGCGATCAATGGCAAACTTATCATTATTCTCACAGAGAGAACCGGTTACATCATATACATGGTCGCAAAGAGCATTTTCCTTGCCAGAAATAGTAATATGATGATATGCCCCATAGAGTGCCGGACGCATCAGATTTGCCATACAGGAATCCAGGCCAATGTAATCCTTGTAGGTTTTCTTCTCATGAAGCACGGTGGATACCAGCCAACCAGCAGGGCCAGTAATAGCTCGACCACTTTCCATTTTGATACCCATATTAGTCAAGCCAGCAGGACCAAGAATATCCTTATATGCCTGCTGAATGCCCTTGCCTACAGCCTCCAAATCTACTGGCTCCTCCTCTGGACGATATGGAATACCTACGCCGCCGCCCAGATTTACAAATTCCAGTTCAATGCCCAGACGATTCTTAATTTCCACAGCCAGATTGAACATAAGCTTGGCTGTATAAATAAAGCCCTCGGTGCGACGCTCGTTGGAAATAACCATGGTATGGAGGCCAAAACGCTTCACACCCTTGGCCTGAGCCATCTTATAGGCCTCAAAAATCTGATCATAGGTAACACCATATTTAGCCTCAGTAGGCTTGCCAATAATATCATTTCCTTCAATAAGATTGCCTGGATTATAACGGAAGGAAAGACACTGTGGCATACCCGCATGCTGTGCCAAATATTCAATATGTGAAATATCATCCAAATTAATAATAGCTCCCAGCTCAATGGCCTTCTGGAACTCATCTGCCGGAGTATCATTAGAGGTCAACATAATATCCTCCCCAGTAACGCCAGCAGCCTGGGACAGCAAAAGCTCTGGCAAAGAGCTACAATCTGTACCAGCTCCCTCCTCGGCCAAAAGCTGAATCAAGCGAGGATTCGGAGTAGCCTTAACCGCAAAATGCTCCTTGAAGCTAGGTGCCCAGCTAAAGGCCTGCTGCAGCTTGCGGATATTGTTGCGAATTGCCTTTTCATCATAAATATGGAAAGGAGTTGGATACTTGGCAATAACCTGCTCTAATTGAGCCTTGTTCAAAGGAAAAGTCTTTTCACTCATAATTCTACCTCCATTATATCTTTTTCGTTATAGAACACTATTATATGATGTATTTTTTGTTATATTACATTTCGTTCATATTATAGAATAAGCGAGAATTAATGTCAATATCTAAAACCATTACTCACGTCTCACCGTCATGCTGCAAGGGCTAAAAAACCCTGAATCAGCCTAATCTTTTCATTAATGCCTAGTATTGAGGTAAGAATTGCTGGATAAATTTTAGCTTTTTTTGACTATTTGGCTTTTATTTTTGTCAATTTTATATTATAATTTTTGTTGATAGGTTATTTGATTTATTAGCTTTTAGGGCGAATAACCTACCACATCAAAGGGAGAGATGTCCGAGAGGTCGAAGGTGCCTGACTCGAAATCAGGTGTGGTTCATAGCCACCGAGGGTTCGAATCCCTCTCTCTCCGCCATATTACAAAATAAATCAACCATTAACATATATGCCAACACCGTCTAGTGACTAAATATTCATGGCCAGCACAAAGTGTGCCTACTATGCATATTTAGTTACTTTGTTATAACCCTGATTGTAACATGCTACAGGGTTTATTGCAGTCGGTGTTTTTTTAAAAATACTTGTGGAGGAACACACTATGCCATCACAAAAATTATTATATAAAGAAAGATACGAGACAGTTTTAAATGAGGCTATGAGATACTCCATGGAATTTGATATGCCAGACGAAGAAATAAATGCCTTTATTTCATATATTGGCAAGTCCAACAAATGCGATAGATTCTATATTTTTGAAGATAGTCTCACAGAAAATATTACTGTTAATACCTATGAATATTGTGCCCCAGGCATACAGCCAGAAAAGAACAACCTACAAAGAGTGGATAAGGAAGCTTTAAAGGAACATTATGCTATCTTTGCCAATGGTCAATCCATTGTTGTGCCTAGTGTAGCCGCTCTGCAGGACTCCAATCCCGCCCTTTATGAATTACTTCATATGCAGGACATTCGCAGTATGATTGCCACACCGCTAATATCCCAAAAGAAATTAATTGGCTGCTTTGGTGTGGATAATCCCAATATAGATGAAAACGCTGAAATAAGAATTTTCTTATCCATGGCCTCCTCCTTTATAGTTTCTCTACTAAGGCGCCGGGATGCTTTTAGAAAAATGCAAAAAGCCGCCACTATCAAAAGTTATCAGCATATTGCCCAAATCTATCTGTCCATGCACAGAGTAAATATTCAGGACAACACCTTTGAAGCAATCAAAACACATAATATTATTGAAAGCAATCGGCCCTCCACAACCAATACAGATTTTCAACAGCAAATCTGGGCTATAGCTGATGCCACCGTTACCGAGGAGCATCTTGAAAGTGTCAAAGCCTTTACCAATCTCTCCACTCTAGATGAGCGCATGGAGGACAACATTTTCATTGAACATGAATTTGAGGGCAAAACCGTAGGCTGGTGCCGCCAGCAGTTCATTACAATAGATAGAGATGAGCATGGCCATATCCTCCATGCTATCTATACAACTGAGGTCATTAACGATGCCAAAAAACGGGAAAATCACCTCCGCTATCTAGCTCAGACGGATATGCTAACAGGCCTACGCAACCGCGGCAATGGTGAACAAAAGGTTAAAGAGCTTCTAGCCAAGGGACAGCAGGGATTATTTATCTTGATTGACTGCGACCGGTTCAAATCCATTAATGATACCTATGGCCATATGGTAGGGGATCAGGTATTGATTGCCGTGGCGGAAGCCATTGCCAAAGGTATTCACAAGGGAGATATTGCCCTGCGGCTAGGTGGAGATGAATTTGCCATCTACATGATTAATATTACGGATAAGGAAAGTGCCCGGGAGCATATTCAGCATATCTTTGACGAGGTAAATAAAATCCATATCCCTCAGCTCTACGACCATCCTATACATATCAGCATGGGTGTAACCTTTTTCCAGCCAGAAACACCTATGGAATTTGACCATTTGTATCAGCAGGCGGATAAGGCCATGTACGAAAGCAAACGCACAGAAGGTACCATCGCCACCTTCTATGAGGATGTCAAATAACAACCTATAATCACCGCCTGATTTTCGAGCCAGATGTCTTGTCGGGGGGGGGGGCAGTTGTGCTATCATGTTGTATATAGGAATATCGATAAGGACAATAAACTATAGAATATATTATGGGGGGATATGCTATGCCCATACATAAACTTTTATATATAGAAAAATACGAAGCCATGCTCAACGGCGCCATGAAATATTCCTTGGAGTTTGATACTCCCAATGAGGAAATCATCGGCTTTATGTCCTACATTGGCAAGTCCCAAAATTGCGATAGATTCTATATCTTTGAGGACAGCACCCACGGAGAATTTACTTCCAACACCTACGAATGGTGTGCCCCTGGCATTACTGCCGAAAAAGACAGCCTCCAAAAGGTAGAAAAAATCACCCTAAAAACCTGGTATGACAGGTTTGCTCAGGACGAAGCCGTTATTATTCAGGACTTGGAGGATATCCGGGATACTGAAACAGCCTTATATGAGCTGCTGCACAGACAGGGAATCAAAAGTCTGGTGGTATATCCTCTCACAGTCAAAAACAAAATCATTGGCTTCTTTGGGGTGGATAATCCTGATATAGAGGAAACTGTAGAAATCAAGGCTTTCTTATCTATGGCTTCCTCCTATATGGTTTCCATGCTGCGACGCCGTAATACCTTCTTCAAACTGCAAAAGGATGCTGCTATCAAAAGCTATCAGGCCATTGCCCAGATTTATCTATCCATGCACCGGGTAAATATTCAGACCAATACCTTTGAAACTATCAAAACCCACGGTATTATTGAGGGCAACAGAACCTCCTCTAACAACACTGATTTTCAACAGCAGGCCTGGGCCATAGCTGATGCCACAGTTACTGATGATTATGTTGAGGAAGTAAAGGCCTTTACCAACCTAGCCACCTTGGAGAAACGGCTGGAGAACAGTATCTTTATAGAGCATGAATTTGTGGGCAAAACAGCAGGCTGGTGCCGTCATCAATTTATTGTAGCCGACAGAGATGCCAAAGGCCATATCCTTCATGTTATCTATACCATAGAGATTATCAATGAGGCTAAAAAGCGGGAAAACCATCTACGGTATCTGGCCCAAACTGATATGTTAACAGGCTTGAACAATAGAGGCAGCGGGGAGCAAAAGGTTAAGGAGCTTCTCCAGCAAGGTCAACCAGGTGCCCTTGCCTTGATTGACTGTGACCGGTTCAAGAGTATCAATGATACCTACGGCCATATGGCAGGAGACCAAGTACTGATTGCCTTGGCAGAAGCCATTGCCAAAGGTATTCACAAGGGAGATATTGCTCTACGACTAGGCGGGGATGAATTTGCCATCTACATGCTTAACATTGTGGATAAAGAAAAGGCCAAGGTGCATATTCAGCATGTCTTTGACGAGGTAAATAAAATCCATATTCCTCAGATCTATGACCATCCTATACATATCAGTATGGGTGTAACCTTCTTCCATCCAGAAACACCTATGAAATTCGACCACCTGTATCAACAGGCAGATAAAGCCTTGTACGAAAGCAAACGCACAGTAGGCACCATCGCCACTTTCTACGACGATATAAAATAAGCAATAGAACGGCAAAAACACATCCTACTACATTTTGTAATGCTTGCAAAAAATATGTACCTGTTATATAATGAGCATAAGAAAAAGACCACCAGCAGGCGGCTTGTCATCCTCGCTAGATGGTTAACACATTATCTCAGAGATAACCGCCTTTGTTTGGACGCAGAGGGCGGTTATTTTTATGCAAACAAACCGCCTGCCGCTTATGGTGGCCAGCAGAACACTGCCATATTTAGTATATCATGTTATGCCAACAGCAGCAAAATTTATACATAAAAAAACTCTTTTTCTCATGCCAATCAGCAAGGAAAAAGAGTTTTTATCTTTTTAGCCAGAAGACTCCCACCTCTTAGGTGGGGGATGAATGGCGGTTCGCCGAATTTACGTAAGTAATTGATGGCGAACAAATAGCATATATGTTATAATTAAAACATGGAGGTGATACAGTGAAAACATATAAATTCAAGCTCTATAAGTCAAAAAGAAACAAGAAACTGCACAGACAGATTAATATTGCTGGAAGTATATACAATCACTGTATAGCCCTGCATCGGCGGTATTACAGAATTTTCAAGAAAAGCCTGAGGGCCTTTTCCCTGTCAAAGCATTTGACAAAGCTGAAGAAAATTACTAGATACAGCCATTGGAAGTTGGTTGGTTCACAGGCTATTCAGGACATAAGTGAGAGAATAAGCAGGGCGTATGCGCTGTTTTTTCGCAATTTGCAACATAATATCAAGACTGCCCCTCCATGCTTCAAAAAAATCAGCAAATACAAATCCTTCACATTGAAGCAGGCTGGCTACAAGTATACCGGTCAGGATAATTCAATAATCATACAAAAGCAGAAATACCGCTTTTTTAAATCCCGTGAAATAGATGGCAAAATCTGTACTGTTACAGTCAAAAGAGACAGCCTGGGGGATATCTATATCTATTTCGTGTGTAGGAAAGATGAGAACAAGGTCTTAGCCAGAACAGGTAAAAGCGTCGGCTTTGACTTTGGCTTGAAAACATTTCTTACAGCATCTGATGGGCAGGATATAAAATCTCCCTTGTTTTTCAAGAGTAACCGCAGTGCCATAGCCAAGGCAAACAGAAAGCTTGCCAGAAAGAAGCAGGGTTCAGCCAACAGGAAACGTATGAGGGCTTACCTATGTAGACTCCATAAGAAAACAGCCAATCAGAGAAATGATTTCCATTGGAAGCTGGCAAATAAACTCTGTGGTGAATATGCTGTCATATGTATGGAAGATTTGAATCTAAAAGGTATGCAGAAGCTATATGGCAGAAAAATATCTGACCTTGGCTTTGCAGAATTTTTGGAAAAGCTGGAATACGTAGCACATCAGACAGGGACAACCATCATCAAAGTAGATAGATTTTTCCCATCAAGTCAGTTGTGTTCATGCTGTGGTCAGCAAAATCATCAGATGAAAGATTTGCGAATTAGAAAATGGCAATGCAGTTGTGGAGCAGTACATCAGCGTGACAAAAATGCTGCAATCAATATCCTCAATGAGGGATTGAAATATCTGTAATAAATAACATCTGGGTGGGACATCATCCAGTAGGAGAGAATCAGTAAGACCTATATCCTGCTTGCAGGAATGGCATGGCTCGTTTGTATCCTAGAATCCCCCACTTCAAATACCGTAGGTATTAAGTGGTGGGAGTATGTCAAGCTGTTTTGCCTATCATATCCAAGAATAATTTATGAATATGTCTGTCCTTGTCCAGCTCTGGGTGAAAGGCCAAAGCCAGCTGGTTCTTATAGCGGGCAGCTACAATATGTCCGTCTACCTTGGCCAAAATTTCTGTACCTTCTCCTGCCTCAACCACATAAGGAGCGCGAATAAAGGTCATGGGGATTTTGCCAAGCCCCTTAAAGTTTTCATCTCTATGAAAGCTTCCTAATTGTCTGCCATAAGCATTTCTTTTAACCGCTATAGGCATGGTAGCAAAATGACTAACAGTATCCCCCTCCAACTTTTCTGCCAAAAGTATCATACCTGCACAGGTAGCCAGCACCGGCAAGCCATCTGCAATCCGCTGCTGCAGGTTGGCAAACATATTGCTATCCCGCAAGAGCTTTCCCTGCACAGTGCTTTCTCCGCCAGGCAATACCAAACCGTCAAAATCCGCCTGCAAATCCTCAGCCTTCCGCAGCTCTACACATTCTGCCCCCAGCTCACTAAGCACCTTTTCATGCTCAATAAAGGCTCCTTGAACCGCCAGCACACCTATCTTCATCATAAGACCTCCAAATTAGCTGCGTGGAACTTATTTGCCACGCTCTGCCATGAGGATGCTAATCTCATCCTCATTGATACCTACCATAGCTTCTCCCAAATCCTCAGACAGACGGGCAATCAAATCTGCATCCTTATAGTTGGTTACAGACTGAACAATGGCTGCAGCCCGCTTTTCCGGGTTGCCGGACTTAAAAATACCAGAGCCTACAAATACACCTTCCGCACCCAGCTGCATCATCAGAGCAGCATCAGCTGGAGTGGCTACACCGCCAGCAGCAAAGTTTACTACTGGCAAACGACGGTTATCATGGACATACTGTACCAAATCATATGGCACCTGCAGCTCCTTGGCAGCCTCAAACAACTCATCAGTTTGCAAGGAAGCCACCTTGGCAATCTGACCATTAATCTTCCGCATATGCTGAACTGCCTGCACCACATCACCAGTACCTGGCTCACCCTTGGTGCGAATCATAGAAGCACCTTCGGCAATACGGCGGAGAGCCTCTCCCAAATCTCTGGCTCCGCAGACAAATGGCACCTTGAACTGATGCTTGTCAATATGATATACATTATCAGCAGGAGAGAGAACCTCGCTCTCATCAATGTAATCTATCTCAATGGCCTCCAAAATCTGAGCCTCTACAAAATGACCAATACGGCATTTAGCCATAACCGGAATAGTAACAGCCTCCTGAATGCCCTTAATCATCTTCGGATCGCTCATACGGGACACGCCACCAGCTGCTCTGATATCTGCTGGAATCCGCTCCAATGCCATAACAGCGCAAGCACCGGCTGCCTCGGCAATCTTAGCCTGCTCCGGGGTGGTAACATCCATAATTACGCCACCCTTCAACATCTGAGCCAGCTGCTTATTTAATTCATATCTGCTTGCCTTATTTTCACTCATATTAATACCTGCTTTCTATCTGTTGATTTGTTGATTTTTTATTTATGATTATAAACAGTTTTGGATATAGGCAAAATAGTCAATACATATATTTCTTATAAGGCCAAAAATATAGCCAGTTTCCAATTTCCCAGCCATTTCTCCCTATATAGCTTATCCAATCACCTTGTCCATGATGGTTGCTTGACATAGCTGTGGATTTTGATTAAACTTTTATAAGGAAATTAACTGAAACTTACTATATAAAAGAAAGAGGAGAGTCAAAATGACAGACCGTATTCGTACCCGTTTTGCACCAAGCCCTACTGGCTATATGCATATCGGCAATTTGCGTACTGCTTTGTATGCTTATCTTTTTGCCAAAGCTAACAAGGGAGATTTTCTCCTGCGTATCGAGGACACTGACCAGAAGCGCTTTGTAGCCGATGCTGTAGATTTCATCAACCGCACTCTGGCTGCCGCTCATATCGTTCCTAACGAAGGCCCAGATATTGGCGGAGACTGCGGCCCATATATTCAGAGCCAGCGTCTGGATATCTACAAGAAATATGCTGAGGAGCTTATTGCCAAGGGACACGCTTACCGTTGCTTCTGCACTGATTGCAGCGAACAGCAGCATGAGGCTCAGGAAGCTGGAGATACCAAGGCTTTTGGTGGCTACAACAGAGCTTGCCGTGATTTGCCACAGGAAACCATTGACAAATATTTAGCTGAAGGTCGTTCCTATGTTATCCGCCAGAAAATGCCTTTGACTGGGGAAACCACCTTTACTGATGCGGTACATGGCCATATCAGCTTCAAGAATGAGGAGCTGGAAGATCAGGTTATTCTAAAGCAGGATGGTATGCCTACCTATAATTTCGCCAATGTTATTGACGACCATCTGATGCATATTACCCATGTTATTCGTGGTACGGAATTTATTACCTCCACACCAAAGCATGTTTTGCTGTATCAGTTCTTTGGCTGGGAGCCACCTGCCTTCATTCATCTGCCACCTGTTATGGGCAAGAATGAGGATGGCTCTGTATCCAAGCTGTCCAAGCGCCACGGTGCCACTGGCTTTAGCCAGCTGGTAGAGATGGGCTATCTGCCAGAAGCTATTACCAACTATGTTGCACTTCTGGGCTGGAGTCCAAAATCCGAACAGGAAATCTTCACTATGGATGAGCTGATTGAACGCTTCTCTCTGGATGGCCTTAGCAAATCCCCAGCTGTTTTTGACTACAACAAGCTGGATTGGGTAAATGGTGAGTATTTCAAGGCCATGACTGATGAGGACTTTGCTGCTGGTTCCAAGAGCTTTGCTGGAGAACTGGCTGAACAGCTTGGTCAGGACAAATGGCAGTATCTGGCTGGCCTGCTCCGCACCCGTGTAAGCCGTTACAATCAGGTTCCAGAGCAGATTGGCTTCTTTAGCCAGCTGCCTGATTATGATGTAGAGCTGTTTACCAACAAGCGCAACAAGGTAAATCCAGAAAAGGCTGCTGAGATTCTCCCAGTTGTTATGCAGATTCTGGAAAAGGTTCAGGACTGGACTCCAGAGGGAATTGACGCTGTATTGCAGCCAGGTGTAGCTGAATCCGGCATCAAGATGGGCACCTTTATGTGGCCTGCCCGTATCGCTCTTTCTGGCCAGAAGGTTACTCCTGGTGGCGTAACTGAGCTGCTTTATATCCTGGGCCGTGAGGAATCCTTCCGCCGCCTGCAGCTTGGTTTAGAAAAAGTTCAGTAAAAAATAAATTTTTTCTTGACATAATAACAATAATGCTGTATTATTATTATTGTCATTGGCGCGTTGGTCAAGTGGTTAAGACTCCGCCCTCTCACGGCGGCTTCAAGGGTTCGAATCCCTTACGCGTCACCAATTGATAATTCAGGCTGGAACATAGTTTCAGCCTTTTTGTTTTGCATTCCATTCCCTTGTAATCTTACGACACCTATACAAGGACATAATAAAAGCCTATCTAATACATTTCTGCTGTCCTAGATAGGCTTTTTATTTTCTCTTTTACAATTCCCCATCCAAGGCTCGCTGAACGGTTTCATACAAAACCCCAGTCTCCACTGGCTTTGTTAAATGAGCATCCATACCTGCCTCCATAGAACACTGCTCATCTTTTTCATAAGCATTGGCGGTCATGGCTACAATAGGAATCCTCTTAGCATCAGATTTGCCAGAAGCACGAATCCTGCGGGTAGCTTCCAAGCCATCCATCAACGGCATCCGCACATCCATCAAAATCAAATCATAGGTACCTGGAGCATTCATCATAAATTTGTTCAATGCCACCCGGCCATTTTCTGCTGTGTCCACCAACAAGCCTCTGCGGGAAAGAAGATTCCTGGCAATTTCACTGTTAATTTCATCATCCTCAACCAGGAGAACAGTTTTTCCTGCAAAGTTATAGCCTTGATTTTCTGGTATCTCAGCTACTTCCGGCATTTCATTATCCAGCTCCAAATCCAAATACAGTTTAAACTCCGTACCCTGGCCCTTGTTGCTCTTGAACTCCAGCCGTCCACCAAGATAATCTGTCAGCTTATAGCAAATAGCCAAACCCAGACCTACACCGCCATATACGGTAGTGCTGCCTCGATATTCCTTGGTCATAGGCAAAAAGATATGTTCCTGCACCTCTGGGGCAATACCAATACCGGTATCCCGCACCACAAATTCCATTCTAGCCTTGTTATCGTGCTCTGCCAGCTGATGAAGCTGGAAATCTATTTTGCCATAGCGAGGGGTAAATTTTACAGCATTGGACAAGAGATTCTGCAAAATCTGTCTAATACGCCCCCGGTCAGACTTTACATGAACAGCCACATTATCGTCTATCTGTGTATGAAAATGAAGCTTTTTCTCATGAGCCATAGGCCGAGTAACACTACACACAGTCTCAAACAACTCCTGCAAATTGATAGTAGTGTCTTTAGCTGTTATATTTTCTTTAGCTGGACTAACAGTGTAAAGTATATCGTTAACAATATTCAGGAGAAAATGAGTGGTATCCCCCACCTTTTCCAGACAATACTCCACATACTCCTTATCATCCAGCTGGGATTTGGCCAACTCAGTCAAGCCCAGCACATTATTCAAGGAGGAGCGCAAATCATGACTTGTATGGGCCAACAGCTTGCGACAATCAAGCTTCTGCCAAGCCTTATCAATATCTTCCTTGGTAACATCCCTGCTATCTATATATTCTTTGCTTTCCATATAATCGCACCGCCTTATTGCCCTTAGTTATCAGCATTAATGGTTGGAAATTCCCCCGGCTGCCGCAGCCAGATACTCCTTTGACGAATGCCTGCCAAAGCCTCCTCCAGCTGCCATCTATGTTCTGGCATTTCCACATCCAGGAAGAATATATACTCCCCCAGACCAGTTCGAGCAGGCCTAGACTCAATTCTAGTCAAATTCACCTGTCTATCTGCCAATTCCGTCAAAATCTCACATAAACGTCCCGCATCCTTACCGTCTATCTGACATATGATAAGGGATTTTTCGGGCTGACCATAGTCGGTATTTTCCTTGCTATCCCTGCGAATCAGCTGATAAAATCTAGTTGAATTATTAGGCAAATCCTCTATATTCTCTGCCACCAGCTTCAAACAATTCAGCTCGCCACCCCTGCGGGTACAAATAGCCGCCCAGCCATCTGTTGGCTCCGCTTCTGCCACCAGCTTAGCCGCCATAGCGGTACTAGCCACAGCCTCCTGCTCTGCCAAAGGATAATTGCAACGGATGAATTCCCGACACTGGGATAAGGGCTGAGAGTGAGAAAGTATCCTTTTGACAGGCACATCCTCCCCCGTATCCGACCGCATCATAAGATTATTGTGGACATGCCAAATAAGCTCTCGTACCACCTGCAGATTATCACTGCCTGCCAAAGTATCCAGAGTTATATTTATTGAGCCCTCAATGGAGTTTTCCACCGGCACCAGACAGGAATCCAGCCGTCCTTGTTCCACCTGATGAATGGCCTCATATATATTGGCACAGGGCACCAGCTCATATTCCTCTGGCACCATACCCTTTAAATATATCGCTGCTGCTTCGCTATGGGTTCCCAATGGCCCCAAAAATCCCATTTGCTTCATCCTGTTATCTGCTCCCGTCCAATATTTCCTTATTTTACAATGCATTTTCGTACATTATATTATATATTATTATTGTATATTGTACAAGGGAACAAAGTACCTAGGCCAAGAGCTTTTCCCTCTTGGATAAGAGCAATTTGTACATTCGAAGAGAAAAATTATATCTCCCCTTTATCGATAAGGTCAATTACATAGGCTGTCAGACCTTCGTCGCAGGTAACACCTACTCTATCTGCTGCCTGCTTTGTCTGGGGAATAGCATTACCAGAGGCTATGCCTACATCCGCCATTTTCAGCATATAATCATCATTGGCATAATCCCCCATAGCAATTACTTTTCGGCCCTGATTCTCTGACAATGCCTTCAACACCTCCAGCATATGCCCTTTGGAGGCATTAGCAGCCACAAATTCATAAAAATTACTTTCCGAAAAGAAGCTGTTGGAAATTTTCATCAGCCCTATTTTCTCTGCCTCCTCTTTGGCCTGGTGCAAAAGCTCCGGCTCTCCTACCAGCATCAGCTTTAACCAGTCCAGATGCTGAATATCCTGCCATCTACTAAATTTATAAGGAAAACTCATAGCCTGTAGGACAGGGGCTTCTGGAGGCGTATTGCTAACCACATAGCAGGTATCTACGGCATAAATCTGTACACAAATCTCAGGATACTTCTTCAGTAACAGGTCTACATACTGCTGCCATATCTCTCCCACCAAGGGCTCCTTAGCCATTATCCTTTGTTTCTTGTAGTCATAAAGCATGGCCCCATTAAAAAATATGCCAGAGGTGTTAATATTGACATTGTGAAGAAAAATCGCCGCATTTTCTGCCGTTCTGCCTGTTGCTACACAAAATCTACCACCCTCTGCGGTAAATCTATCTATAGCAGCCCGATTTTTCTCTGATACCTGCCGCTGAGAATTTAAAAGGGTGCCATCCATATCCGTCACCAATAAATAATTATCATATCTGCCCATATTTACACCTCTTGTCCACATAATTACTGTCCTTTGACAGTTTTATAGTAAGTATGTCCGCCTATAAGATTGCGAGCCTTGTAGCCCTTTTGCCGCAGCATGCGCTCCATAAAATAGCCATTAAGGCCAGTTACACAAGCAATAATATAAGTCTTATCCTTATCCAACTGCTGAATATTTGACCGCAGCTTCTCCGTAGGAATATTAATAGCCCCAGAAATATGCCCTGCCTCATGCATAGCCTTACTGCGAATATCAATAATAACAGCCCCCTGAGCCACTTCCTCTGCCACCTCATGAGGCAGTATTGGATCAGTTAGTCCATTCACAATATTCTCTGCAAAATAACCTGCCATATTGGCTGGAGCCTTGGCTGCTCCAAAAGGTGGCGCATAGGAAAGCTCCAAATCTATCAAATCTTCTACTGTCCCGCCTAAACGCAGTACAGTTGCCAGGGTATCAATACATTTATCTACACCCTTTTTACCCATAGCCTGAGCACCTAATAATTTCCCATCAGACAAACGGAAAATCGTCTTGAGGGCAAAAACCTTTGCTCCAGGATAATAGGTTACATGAGAGGCAGGATAGGTAATGGTAAAACGATAATCCCTGCCATATACCAGACTTTCCCGCTGTAAGGTACGTTCATTTTTACCAGTAGAAGCAGCCACCAAATCAAATACCTTCAAAATAGAAGTGCCTACAACTCCCTGATATTTTTTCTGTCTCCCAACTATATTATCTGCTACCAAACGCCCCTGACGATTGGCAGGTCCTGCCAAGGCCAAGGCCGCAGCTTTGCCAGTCTGACTGTCATAGGTCATTACTGCATCCCCTACAGCATAAACATCCTTGGCGTTAGTTTCCATAAATTCATTAACAAGAATATGTCCCCTATCTCCCAACTTAATATCACTATCTACTAGAAATCCAGTATCTGGTCTCACACCCATAGCCAGTACCACCAAATTTGCCGTTACAGCCTGACCATCAGCCAACCGCACCTCCTGATGCCTATCATCCAAAGAGACAAATTCCTTTACCCCATTGCCTAATATCAGCTTAACGCCATGCTCTCTAAGTTCCTTTTCAGCCAACACCACCATATCATCATCAAAAGGAGCCAAAATATGAGGTGCTGCTTCGACTAATGTAACCTCCAACCCTCGCTCCTTTAGATTCTCTGCCACCTCGATGCCTACAAAACCGCCGCCGATAACCACAGCTTTGCCTTCTAGATAGCGCAGAGACAAATCTCGCAAAGCATCTGCATCCGGAACATTCCTAAGCGTTAAAATATGCTTATTATCAATGCCAGGAATTGGTGGTCTAAGAGCCTTGGCTCCAGGAGACAAAACCAATGCATCATAGCTTTCCTCATATTCCCCCTCGGAATTTCTGATGGAAACCTTTTTGTTGGCTGTATCTACCTTGACAACCTCGCTGTGAGTCCGCACATCAACATTAAAAATATTGCGGAATCTCTGAGGCAGCATAAGAAGCAGTTCATCCCGCTCCTTGATTACTCCTCCCACATAATAAGGCAATCCACAATTAGCAAAGGAAATTTCCCCGCCCCGCTCTACAAGAATAATTTCGGCCTGCTCATCCAACCGGTGCAATCTTGCTGCGGCAGTAGCTCCCCCTGCTACGCCTCCTACAATAATATACTTCTTCATAATCAACCCCGCCTTTCTTAATTTGAAAAATCTTATATCTATATATTACGATTTAGTAATAATAATGTCAATATACTTTTTCTAAAGAAAGCAGCTTTTTCCCTCTTAAAAAATTTCTTTAAGAATTTATTTTTACGACGTCCTAATATTGACAGATATGGTATAATTTAAGTAAAACTCGGTAAAAGTTGTAGTTTTACCGATGTTTAGTAAAGGAGGAGGATTTTATCATGTTATTGAACTATTCTGCTTGTGAGCAGCAGTATGCCAATGCCTACCATATTACTCAGTCTCTAAATGATAAGCGCATCTATCGCATTGAGCGTGGCATCTACTCCGATACCCCTCACGTTTCTGAATTAGCCATCATTCAGAAGAAATATCCCAAGGTCATTTTTACGATGGAAAGTGCTTTCTATTACCACGGCCTGACAACGGATATCCCGGACTATTACTATATTGCCACTCCAGCCAAGGCAGCAAGGCTGAAAGATTCCCGCATCAAGCAGTTTTATGTGCCGGATAAAGTATTTTCCTTAGGACTTGTAGAACAAGAGCAGGAAGGAACCACTATCCGTATCTATGACAAAGAACGAATGCTTATTGAGCTGCTGCGCTATAAGGATAAGTTACCCTATGACTACTACAAGGAGATTTTGCGTAACTACCGCAAAATTGTTGACCGATTAGACATTGAGCGAATACAAGAATATGCAACCATCTTTCCAAAGAGTGAGATTCTATGGAAGCGCTTAGATGAGGAGGTTTTCTGATGTCGAGATTACATGAATGGCTTGCCAGCATAGAGGCACAAGGCTATAATGGTGCCAATGCACGCGCACGGCTTTGCCAAGACATAGTGCTGGAAGCTATTTCCAAGGGAAAGTTAAGCCGCCATGTCACCATCAAAGGTGGTGTCGTTATGCGGAGTTTGACTGGTGACATCCGCAGGGCAACACAGGATATGGATATAGACTTCATCCGCTACTCGCTGGCCGATGAAGCTATACAAAGATTCATTAATGACATCAATATTTTTGATGATATTCATATAGAGATTTCCGGAGCAATCGAGCCGCTGAAGCATCAGGACTATCATGGAAAATGCCTCACCATCCATATCTACGATGATGAGGGCATGACCATAGACAGCAAAATTGACCTTGGTGTACACAAAGACCTTTCCATCCAGCAGGAAGAATACTGCTTTGATGTTTGCATGGATGAGGAAGGAGCCAGTCTGCTTATAAATTCCCGTGAACAGATGCTTACCGAAAAGCTCCGCTCCCTATTAAAGTTCGGACCTCTCTCCACCCGATTCAAGGATATTTTCGATATTTGCTATCTTGTTGACCATGTAAACCGCAAAACGCTGGATACTTGCATAAATCACTATATCTTCTCTGATAAGATAATGCGTGAGAACAACTACCCTAGCATCATCAAACGCTTGCAGGAGACATTCGACAACCGTCGTTACCAAAGCCGAATTAAAACCTCCCGTAAAAACTGGCTTGGCATCCGAGAACAGGATGCTTTTCAGAAAATCATAGGATTTTTTCAAGCTATCGCGAATAACGCATAAAAGAAGCACCTCTGCACACAGCAACTGTAGTGCCCCATGGAATTAGACCTTATAATCCGGGTAGTTATATACTACCCGGATATTTTTATGCTATGGAATGCCTAAGTCTGTACTGTATAGGACTACTTAAAATTCTCCTTTATGCTGAATATCCTGCCAACGACTACACTTGTAAGTAAAGCTCACCACCTGCAAGATATCCGTCACCAATAAATAATTATCATATCTGCCCATATTTACACCTCGTTATTTACTCTGTAATACTTGATTTTCTCTCTGCTGCATATATCTTTTGGGTGATTCATGCAGATATTTTTAAGGTCTGGCAAAATCTCCAGCCAATCCGTCACTTCCTTCACCTCAATTTTATAGACCGTGCCATTTTCCACTCCAGCTATTCTACCTGATTAGAAGAATAGGGTGCCAAGAAAGGTACACCTTTATAATCAAAAGTAAAAAAATCTGGCCAACAATACCGCCGTGACCAGATTTTTCCCTCTAAAAAATTCCTTATGAATTTATTTTTTACGCAAAATCACATGTCCAGGGCCCTGTTCCTTAATGTCATATTCCCTCAACTTATTAAGAACAGAAACTCCGCCTCCTGCTACAGCAATTCCAATTGCTGCTGTAGCAATAGATGTTCCTCCCAAAGCAGCAGCTGTCGTGGCAAAAGCAGCTGTTCCGCCAACTACCCCGGATACTCCTCCAGTCGCAGGAGACGCTATCACTGCCGCCACAGCTATTCCTATAGCACCAATAGCAACTCCCCAAGCAACTGCTCCTGTGGCTTTTATTTTAATTACGACCTCCTTAATAGGCCCCTTTATTTCAATCTCAATTTCTCCATTAAGAATAGCGTTAACCAATTCCTTTACATTATGAACCACTGCCATAGTATGCACTCCTTTCACTTCACTATTTTATTTATACCATATCAAACTAATATTGACAATAGCTCCCCCTACTACGCCTCCTACAATAATATACTTTTTCTAAGGAAAGCAGCTTTTTCTACATAGTCCTCAATTATAACGGAGCAGAAAAGTTATTTCGTCTTGTTATGTGCGCTGTAATACTTGATTTTCTCTCTGCTGCATATATCTTTTGGGGGATTCATGGAGATATTTTTTAAAGGTCTGGCAAAAGCTTTTGTACTCCCCAAAGCCGGTTTGCTCAGCCACTTCATAAACACGATACTCTCCCTCAGCCAGCAATTTTAGTGCCTTCTGCAATCTATATCTAGCCAAAAGCCCACCAAAGGTATGTCCCGTAACCTCTTTTAGCTTACGGCTCAGATAGCTGGTACTAACCTGCAGCTCACCAGCCAGCTCCTCTATGCTTAGATGTTGATTATATGCTGTCACAATCCGTTCCAAAACCCTGCGGACATGAGGATTCAGCCCCGGCTCCTGCAAAAGCTCCAGCCAATCCGTCAGCTCCTTTACCTCGCTGTTAAAGGACGTTCCCTTTTCCCCTCCAGTCTCCAATTCTGCCTGATTAGCCAAATCCTTAGCAATATTCTTCATTACTCTGGCCAGTTCTTCCTCCTCCACCGGTTTCAGAAGATAATCCACCGCTTGCAGCCTTAACGCTTCTCTGGCATAATCAAACTCTGCATAACTGGTGAGAAATACCACTCTGGTTCTCTGCCCCATTGCCAATACCTTATCCGCCAATTCCAAGCCACTAAGACGAGGCATCCGAATATCTGTCAGCAGCACATCCGGCTGAAGTTTCTTCACCTGCTCCAAAGCTTCCATGCCATCTGCGGCCTCCCCTACCAGTTCCACCTCCATAGCCTGCCAGTCAACGGTCTGCACCAATCCCATGCGAATAATATCCTCATCCTCAGCTATGACCAATTTCAACATTCCACATCTTCACCTCTGCTTTTTCCTAAAATTCCTAATGTTCTATTATCCCTTTTCATTTCTACAAACAAAGGGTAATTTCAGCTCTACCACAGTACCGCCTGCCTTGGGGCTTTCAATGGACAGGCCATATTTTTTGCCATAAGCAAGCCTTAATCTCCTATGCACATTGTAAATCCCCGTATGGATAGTATTATTATCCTTGCCTCTTAACAGCTTTTGCAAATTGGCCATTTGCTCTGGGGGAATCGGTGGCCCGCCATTGGCTACCTGTATTAACAAGCTATTCTCCTGAGCCTTAACAGTGAGACAGATATGAATAGTACCGTCTGGCCCTTCACCATATTTAATGGCATTTTCCAAAATAGGCTGAAAAATCAGCTTGGGAATTATGACGGTATCCATATCTACCCTAATATCAAACTCACACTGTAGTCTTTTGCCAAAGCGGTACTTCATAATTTCCAGATACCGGGTAGTATACTGCCAATCCTCAGTCAAAGTTACCTGCTGTGCCAGATTATTAATACCATAGCGAAGTATGGAGGACAAATCCACAATCATCTTCATAGCCGCCTCTGGATTCAGCTTAACCATGAATTTAATATTTTCCAGGGTATTAAAAATAAAATGCGGATGAAACTGTGCTTCCAATTGCCTTATCTCCGACACTGCATTAGCTTTAGCCCTGGCTTCATTCTGAGCCATCAAGCGTTGCAAGCTGTTCACCATATGGTTATAGGCACTAACTACGATGTCAAAATCCTGCCCTTCCAGCTTTAACTGACTTTGCAAATCTCCATGCTTCAAAGCCCTAAAGGCCTCTATCAGATCATCAGCTGCCTTAGCCCGGGCCAGACTTTCCTTTCTTACTCTGAATATCAGCACTGGAATCATCAACAGCAATATCAAAAACAAAATTCCTGCCGCCAGCTGATATCGTTCCTCCAAAGCGCTAACAGACATAGCACTATAAAGATAAAAATCCCCCTCTGACAATTTGCGACAAGTAATATAAAAATCTCCATTATCAACATTGGCAATTTCCTGATTCTTCCCCAACATCTCCTTGGGCAGGGTTTGAAACTGTTTATCCTGCAAAACAGGATTGGTGGCAATAGAAGCATAGCCAAAATTATTTACCATAGCAAAATCCAAATAAGGTGAATTAATGGCATTGGCAATATATTCCCCACTAATAACGAAAAGCCAATAGCCCTTTAGCTGACCATCTCTTAATACTGCTCTAGCCACCAGCAAATCACTATTCTTCTTATCCATACGGGGACTAAATTCCACCAGTACCCTATCTGGCTCAGCCCTCAGCCGCTGCCACAAGCCCCAGGTCATAGGGGTATCCTCCATATAGGCAGGCAGCTTTTTCCGATTGCTAAGGAGAATTTTTCCCTGAGTATCCACCAGATAAAACAGGGTATTATCATGGGTAATATTTACCTCGTGATACAGCCATTCATACACCGCCCGGCGATGCTGAGCATCCTGCTGAGTATTGTGAAAATCTTCATTTTCCACCACATAATTTACCCTGGCCTTATAGTCCGCCAAAATTTCATTCAGCACATCTGCCGCTGTATCCGAAACCTGAACGCTTCGTTCCTCCACATCATGCTGCCAGCTCCAAACTCCTATTACAGTTCCCAACAAAGCAATCACCAGCACCGGAATCAGGGCATACTGAGTCAAAGTTTTACGTATATCCTGTTGAAAACTGCGCATACCCCTGCCTCCTTTGGTCTTTAGAAATATTAAAACTCCTAAACAAGTTTAAGAAAATGCTTTTCTAGCTCTAGTCTCAACAAAATTTCACTCCTAACCACTGCCAAAAAAATAACTGCCGCAGTGGATTACGGCAGTTATCCTTCTTTTACCTATTTTGCAATAGCAGTATCAGCTATTACTTGGTGCTGGTGAAAATATCCTTAAACTTATCCAGCCAAGCCTTCTTGTTCTGATTTACTACAGTCTCATCATCCTGAATGATATTGATGGTGGACTTGTCCTGCAGGCCCTGAGGAGCAGGTACATCATCGCGAACACTGCGACGATGGAGCTTCTGAGTAATCAAAGTCTGAGCTTCCTTGCTGGTAATGAAATCAATAAACTTCTTGGCATTCTCCATATGCTTAGCATTCTTGATGATATAGATACCATCTGGCTTGGAGATAACGCCCTCCTTCATGTAAACCAGCTTGACAGGAGCACCGTCAGCTACATATTTGGCGCCGCCCTCCTCAAAGGTCAGACCAACAGCATATTCACCATCGGCTACACCTTTGTATACAGCAGAGGAGCCTGACAACAGCTTGCCATCCAGATTTTCACAAAGCTTCTGCACATAGTCCCAGCCCTTATCTGGATCACCCTTGCCCATAGCATAAAGCATATTTACCAGATGCTCATAGGAGGAAGATGATTTGGATGGATCTGCTGTAGCAATCTTGCCCTTCAAAGCTGGATTCAGCAAATCCTCATAGCCCTCAACCTTAATGTCCCCAATCAGATTGGTATTTACCATAATAACACTTGGAATATCGGTAAATCGAGTAAGAGGTCCCTCCGTATTCTTAAAGGCTGGCTGTACATGATCCTCATTGGCAGAGGTATAATTCTCAAACAAATCAGCCTTTGGCTTCATGGTATTCAGAGAGCCACCCCAGAAAATATCCCCCAAGGGATTTGCCTTTTCAGATTCCACACGTTTCAGAAGCTCGCCACTGCCAGCAGCAATAACCTCAACCTTGACACCGCTGCTCTTCTCAAACTCCTCCACCAGCGGGTTAATAAAGGCAATAGGATGAGGACAATATACTACCAGGGTATTGTCATCCCCCTTAGCTTCCTGTTTCTGCTCGCCGCCACAGCCTGCCAGAGCCGCTGTCATCATAACAGTTCCCAGGGCTACAGCTACCCATTTCTTGAGTCTTTTGAAATTCATTTGATACTCCTCCTTTTTTATATAAAATTTATCCACTTGCCAATTAATATGCTGCAGGATTTCCCAGATACCATTTACAGGGTAACATCCTTGCGGCCGGATACCTTGAAGAAGATAACCATTGCGGTAATTGTTGTCAATGTCAATATAGTTGAGAGAGCTGCTGCTGTACCATAGCTGGCCCGGATAACCTCAGTATAAATCGCTACAGACATGGTCTTGGTAGCTCCTGTAAAGAGAATAACTGAGGAACTTAATTCATTGATAGCTGTTATCCAGGACAGAATGGCACCACTCATAACCCCCGGCAACATCATAACTGCCGTAATCTTGAAGAAAGTCTTTAAGGGAGAGGCACCCAGACTAATGGATGCCTCCTCCATGCTGGGACTAATCTGATAGAGAATAGCCGAGCTGGAACGCAGGGTATAAGGCAATCTGCGGATTACCAAGGATATGATAATGATAAAGGCTGTACCTGACAGCAACAGGGGTTCATCATTAAAGGCCAACAGCAGAGTAATACCAAGCACAGAACCGGGTATAATATAAGGGAACATAGTCAGGGTATCAATAACCTCTGTCAACCAGCTCTTACGGCGGGTGGTAAGATAAGCCACCGTCATACCCAGGAATATAATCATCAGCATAGCACAGGTGCTGAACATATAGGTATTCTGAATAGCAGCGCCCAAAGTGTTGAATATAGTACGATAGCTATCCAAAGAATAACCATCTACGAAAATAGCACCGCTGGTTTTCAGGAAGGATGTATAGATAACCATAATCTGAGGTATCATGGACAAAGCCACCAGCAGGTAGATACCTGCATGCATAAGCATGTTCTCCACACCATGCAGCTCACCTACCTGAATTGGTCTAAGAGAGCTCATGGTAAAGGATTTGCGGTTCACCACATATTTCTGCAACAGGAAGATTACCGAGGTAATAAATACCATAATCGCTGCCATAGCTGCGGCAAAATTGGCCTGATCTCCTACCTCGTTGATAAACTCTGAGTAAATCATAACCGGCATAACATTGAAGCCCTCACCTATCAGCATAGGTGTACCAAAGTCAGCCATAGCATTCATAAATACCATGAGAGCACCCGCCAAAATAGTCGGGGTAATCAACGGAACAATTACGGTAAACACCTTTTTGATACCACTGCATCCCAAGCTTTCTGCGGCTTCAATCAAGGCCGAATCAATGCTTTTTAAGGCACCAGAGACATAAAGATAAATAAAGGGATATAGCTTCAAGGTCAGCACCAGCAAAATCCCGCTAAAACCATAAATAGATGGTGCCTCGATACCAAAACTATTTTGCAGCCATTGAGTCAGCACACCGCTGCGTCCACCAATGAGAATCCATGAATAGGCCCCGATAAAAGGCGGTGACAGTAGGGAGATAATGATACAAACCTCCACGGCACTCTTGAATTTCACCTTGTACATGGACATAAAATAGGCCAAAATAGTACCGATAATAATGGCCAGCACCGTTACACAGGTAGTAACTGTAAAGCTGTTTATCATAGATTCATAATAGTATTTTCTCTGGAAAAAGTGTGTGAAATGCCCCAAGGTGAAAGCCCCGGTTTCTGGATCCTGAAAGGCGGTAATAAAAAGGGAAAACAGTGGATAAATCAGGAACAGCCCAAAGACCAGAATGGCCAGTAGAGTTACCCCAGTCCAGAAATCCCAACGTATTAGCTTTTTATTCATGGAGCACCACACCCTTCAAAAGGTTTCTACTGCCATCAGCAGTAAATATATTCACCTTGGCCGGATTAGGCCTCAGTACAACCTCCTCGTCAATATCCAGCAATCTCTCCGCATGGCCCAAATCCTGAGAAAATTCTATAGATGGCTGATCTGGTATCAACATATTCTCTGGAAATTCCAAAAAGTAGGTATTGTATTTACCCAAGAATACCTTGTTCTTGATTTTGCATTTCAAGCCATCCCTTTGAATAGAAAACTCCTCTGGTCGAACGGAAATAATAACCTCCATACCGTCTACAGCATCCTCAGATAAATTATCCATAGGCATGATATAGCCATCGTTGAAAACTACAACCTTGCCATTGGCGTCTCCCTTGATGGTGCCGTGGAACAAATTGGAGTGACCTATGAAAGTAGAAACAAAAACATTATATGGCCGGGTATAAATAGTATGAGGACGGGCTGTCTGCTGAATCTCACCCTTTTTCATAACAGCAATTCTATCCGAAATGGACAGAGCCTCCTCCTGATCATGAGTAACATAAACCGTGGTAATTCCCACCTGCTTCTGTACCTCCCGAATAGCGGTACGCATTTCCACCCTCAACTTGGCATCCAGATTGGACAGTGGCTCATCCATCAACAACACGCTAGGATGAATGACAATAGCTCTAGCTAGAGCTACTCGCTGCTGCTGGCCGCCAGACAGTCTCTCAGGCAATCTATCCTGATACTCTGTAATCTGTACCACATCCAAAATCTTATCTACTTTTTCCTTCATTTCTGCCTTGGGCAGCTTCCGCAGCTTCAAGCCATATTCTACATTTTCTCGCACAGTCAAATGCGGAAAAATTGCATAGCTTTGAAACACCATACCGATATTTCTTTCATGAGCAGGAATATCGTTGATAATCTTGTCATTAAAGGCAATAGTGCCGCCCTCAATGCTGTTAAAGCCTGCAATCATACGCAGCAAAGTAGTTTTACCACAGCCAGATGGACCTAGCAAGGTAAAAAATTCTCCATTTTTGATATGCTCATCCAAGCCTGGGATAATGGTCAAATTGCCATATTTTTTCACAGCCTTGTTAATATTAATTTCCACACTCATGTTCATCGCTCCTGTCTGTGGATTATTTCAGATTCTATTCAAAGTATACCTTTTCAATCAGAATAGAACAATCCTCATTTCTGCTAAATCATACCAAAATCTGAACTAAATACATTTTCTTTCCTATAACAATAGATAATTTAGCTTTATTTCCAAAAACATCCTACAATTTATGGTCATAAAGTACCAATTAGCCTTTTTCAGTCTGGGAAAAGCAATTCAATTAAAAGAAAACGAATTTACTATGCCTTATACAATATATTTTGTATTCCTTGAGTAATATAATAAAAAAATACTACACAAGTCCTCTACAAAATGATATAATACCTTTTGTGACGTAAAGGACTAATTGTGTATTGTATTGGAGGGTCAGATATGAATTCTGAGATTACGCTCAAACTGCCACGCTGCAAGGGCTGTGGTATATGTGTAGCCTTTTGTCCCAAGCAGGTTCTCGGTCTTTCCGAGCTGGGCAAAGTGGTTATTCTGAAGGCTGATGACTGCATAGCCTGTGGCCAGTGCGAGCTGCGCTGCCCTGATTATGCAATTTTTGTAGATAAGAAGGTGGCAAAATGAGTAAAGCGAGATTGATGCAGGGTAATGAAGCCTGTGCCGAGGGTGCACTGGCTGCTGGTGTCCGTTTCTTTGGTGGTTACCCTATTACTCCCTCCACAGAAATAGCCGAAGGCATGGCCAAGATGCTGCCTAAGGTTGGTGGCAAGTTCGTACAGATGGAGGATGAAATTGCCTCTATGGGTGTTGTTCTTGGTGCCTCTCTGACAGGCAAAAAGGCTCTCACCGCCTCCTCCGGTCCAGGCATCTCCCTGAAGCAGGAGCTGATTGGCTATGCTGCTGCTGCTGAGATTCCTGTTGTTATTGTTAATGTACAGCGTGTTGGTCCTTCCACAGGCCAGCCAACCGCCCCATCTCAGGGTGATGTTATGCAGGCTCGCTGGGGTACCCACGGCGATCACCCTATGATTGCCCTGTCTCCTTGGAGTGTTCGTGAGGCTTTTGATACTGCTGTTATGGCTGTTAATTATTCCGAACGCTTCCGTACTCCTGTTATTCTCTTAATGGACGAAATCGTAGGCCATCTCCGGGAGAAGGTAGAGCTGCCAGAGGCCAGCGAGCTGGAAATTTATCCACGCCGTCAGCCTGACAAGACTAGAGCCGATGGCTATCAGCCTTATGCTCCTGCTGAGGATTTGGTGCCAAATGTAGCTGATTTCGGCAACGGCTATCATATCCATGTAACTGGTCTGATTCATGACGAAACCGGCTTCCCAGTAGGCAGTCCAAAAGTTACCCGCGAGGCAATTGACCGTCTCCACAAGAAGATTGCTATTGCTCAGGACGAAATCACCCATGTAGAGGAATACTGCATGGAGGATGCTGAATATGCCGTAGTTGCCTTTGGTGGTACTGCCCGTACTGCCTATGAGGCTGTTCTGGAAGCTCGCAAAAAAGGTATCAAGGTTGGCATGGTTCGTTTGATTACCATTTGGCCATTTGCTGATAAGGCTATCAAGGCTTTGGCAGCCAAGGTAAAGGGTATCTTAGTGACTGAGCTGAACTATGGTCAGATTGTCAACGAGGTTGAGCGGGCTGCTGCTGGCCAGTGTCCAGTAGAGCTGTGTGCTAAATATGATATGACCATCTTCGAGCCTGAAGAAATTCTTGAGAGCATTGAAAACCTTGCAGGAGGTAATAAATAATGGAAAGATCCTTTGAACAGTATTTTCGCCAGAACCGCCTGCCACATCTCTGGTGTCCAGGCTGTGGTAATGGTATAGCAACCAAGGCCATTGTTCAGGCCATTGAGAAAAAAGGTCTGGATAGAGATAAAACCATCATTGTTTCCGGTATCGGCTGCTCCTCCAGAGCTTCTGGCTATATGGATTTTGATACACTGCACACCGCTCATGGTCGTGCCATTCCTTTTGCTACTGGCATCAAGCTGGCCAATCCAGAGCTGAATGTTGTTGTAATTACTGGCGATGGTGACTGCACCGCTATTGGTGGCAACCATTTCATTCATGGCTGCCGCAGAAATGTGGATTTGACTGTTGTGCTTTTTAACAACAATATTTACGGCATGACTGGTGGTCAGGCTTCCCCTATGACTCCAACTGGCAAAAAGGCTACTACTGCTCCTTATGGTGCTGTAGATCCTACCTTTGATGCCTGCAAGCTGGCTGAGGCTGCTGGTGCTACCTATGTAGCCCGTTCCACCGCTTACCATGTACAGCATCTTACTGATATGATTGCCAATGGCTTTGATAACAAGGGCTTTTCCTTTATCGAGGCTATGGTACAGTGTCCTACTGCCTATGGTCGCAAAAACAAGATGTCCGATCCTGTAGAGCTGATGAAGTGGATGCGGGATAATGCTGTAATGAAAGCTGCTTGGGATAAGCTGCCAGAAGATAAAAAGGTTGGCGATAAATTCCCTATTGGCTTGCTTTATCAGGATACTGAGGTAGATTATGCTACTGCCTATGAGCATGTTATTGAGGTTGCAGGAGGTGCTGGAAAATGAGAAAGCAGATTAGATTGTCCGGCTCCGGTGGCCAGGGTGTAATTACCGCTGCTATTATCTATGCAGAGGCTGCTGTTTCTGCAGGTATGGAGGCTGTACAGTCCCAGTCCTATGGACCAGAGGCTCGTGGTGGTGCTTCCAAATCCGAGGTTATTATTGATGATAGCCATCCTATCTTTCATCCCCATGTAAAGACTCCTGATGTGGTACTGGCTATGACTCAGAAGGCTGCTGATAAATACTATGGTGATTTGCATAGTGATGGTATCTTGATTCTGGATACTGATTTGGTGCCTGAGCCACCTAAGTTTGGCAATATTATTCAGGTGCCTATTACCAAAATTGCCATTGAGCAGGCTGGCAAAGCCCTTTTTGCCAACATTGTGGCTCTGGGTGTACTGACCAAGGTTCTGAATCTGGTAGATTTGGATACTGTCCGTACAGCAGTATCTCACCGTGTACCACCTCATACCATTGAGGCCAATATGAAAGCCCTGCAGCTGGGCTATGATGCTGTAAAATAATCTCATAACAAACCAAAGCCCTGATACGCTCCACGCGTACCAGGGCTTTTTTGCTATTTAGTTTATCTCATTTCTGATATGCCTCATCTAGGATTGCTTGCAATGTACCAATTATAACATAGCAATAGCTCTTTTATCATCCCACTTAAAAGTCACCATATCCAGAACCTCCCTTTCGTGTTCTTTAAAATATTCTTTCATTAATTCATTATCTCTACAATATCGCATAGCAGATTTAATAGCCTGAGATAATTCCTGTTTTGCCGCTAAATATTCCTGCACCTTTGCGACAAAGACACTATAACAGCGCAGTTCATAACAAGACTCCAAAAGCTTTTTCCTTTGGCCAAATTAATATTGTAGCTATCTGCCAATAATTCCAAGGAATGACTTTTACCTTCAAAGGCTTCCGACAGCCTCATAATACGATGCTCAGGTTCATCCTTACTACCCACTGGCATGTTGCCTCTCCCAGACGTCCCAGCCATAATGCTTGGAGACTTTTGCACATAACAAAAGAGACTATCTCTCGATAGTCTCTAGCTAACCGGCAATTTTCTATCCTCCCAGCTCGTCTCCAAGCAAGTACTTTCGACGTTTATGTGCTTAACTACTGTGTTCGGAATGGGAACAGGTGGAACCACATAGCCAACATCACCGGATTATG
>Ga0129311_1000626_pt1 | contig 29435 bp, 33 predicted proteins | sample Go1ome_FD_94435 | JGI IMG/M metagenome (GOLD analysis project Ga0129311, IMG submission 94435) | Western lowland gorrila individual fecal microbial communities from Wisconsin, USA - Go1022B metagenome | ecosystem: Host-associated > Mammals > Digestive system > Large intestine > Fecal | place...
ATTCTACCTTTTTACAACAAAGGTACGAAACTGTCTTTAGCAATCATAGTTTTACCTTGATTATTTAACATTTATGCGACTGCGTCGCATTCTTCTGCAAACTTAGAGTGTATATCCGTGCAATCCGTGTGCGACATTAAAAATAATCCGTGAAAATCCGTGCAATCCGTGTGCGATATTAAAAAAAAATGTGTATCTTTGTACGCAACAAGGGAAATGATGACCTGAGGGTCACTCAGAATGACCGTTAAAAAAAGGATTTATATGATGCCAGTCAATAGCAATATGGCACCATCACCGCAGCCGGTGATCGCCAAAGACTCCATCAAATAGAAAGAGGAAATGACGCAGGATTGCTCTATCACTCTTCTTCTATAGCCGACGAAAACCAACGTTATGACAACCACCGTTTTCCAAAGGGCATCCACGTTACTGGGACTGATACTCCATCGGGTCCAGGAATAGAAGAACTATCCTGTGATGAAAGAAAAAAATAGAGGGTGAAAAAAATGTTCATTAATCTGATGAACATTGCTCTTTTTAGAGAGGAAACAAATAAGGAAATACCAATAGGTTAGATTATGCAGAATATTATTATTACCGGAGGTGCCGGATTTATTGGAAGTCACGTAGTAAGACTCTTTGTTAATAAGTATTCTCAATATAATATTTATAATGTGGATAAGTTAACATATGCAGGAAACTTGGCTAATCTTAAAGATATAGAGAATAAGCGTAATTATCATTTTATCAAAGGTGATATATGTAATTTTAAGTTGATGTTGGACGTTATGCAGAGAGATCATGTGGACGGTGTTATTCATCTTGCAGCAGAATCGCATGTTGATCGTTCTATTAAAGATCCGTTCACCTTTGCTCAAACCAACGTGATGGGAACACTGAGCTTACTTCAGGCTGCAAAGCTCTATTGGGAATCTCTGCCCGAAAAGTATGAGGGCAAGCGATTCTATCACATCTCTACCGATGAGGTTTATGGCGCATTGGAGATGACACACCCAAATGGCATTGAGCCTCCATTTACAACCAAGGCTTCAAGCGGTGAACATCACTTGGCTTATGGAGAGAAGTTCTTCACAGAGAATTTAAAGTATATGCCTCACTCACCATATTCTGCTTCAAAGGCAAGCAGTGATCATTTTGTGCGTGCTTTCCACGATACATACGGTATGCCAACCATCGTGACCAACTGCTCTAACAATTATGGTCCTTATCAGTTCCCGGAGAAGCTGATTCCGCTGTTCATCAACAATATTCGCCATCGCAAGCCATTGCCAGTGTATGGAAAGGGTGAGAATGTTCGTGACTGGCTGTTCGTAGAGGATCATGCTCGTGCCATCGACCTTATCTTCCACAATGGTAAAATTGCTGATACTTATAATATAGGTGGATTTAATGAATGGAAGAACATTGATATCGTCAAGGTGGTGGTCAAGACTGTAGATCGTTTGCTCGGTCGCAAGGAAGGTGAGGACATGGATCTGATAACTTACGTTACTGATCGTGCTGGCCATGACTTGCGTTATGCCATTGATAGTACTAAATTACAGCGTGAGCTAGGATGGGAACCTTCTCTTCAATTTGAAGAGGGAATTGAAAAAACCGTGAAGTGGTATCTTGATAACCAAGAATGGTTGGATAATGTCACTAGTGGTGATTACCAGAATTATTACGAGCAGCAATACAAGAATCGATAATATTTAATTTTTAGCCTATGAAAGGTATCGTTTTAGCAGGCGGTTCAGGCACTCGCCTTTACCCAATTACTAAGGGTATCAGTAAGCAGTTGATGCCAATTTATGATAAACCAATGGTTTATTATCCTATTAGTGTATTGATGCTAGCGGGTATTCGAGATATCCTGATCATTTCTACTCCATACGATCTGCCTGGATTTAAGCGACTGTTAGGAGATGGTAGCGACTATGGCGTGAACTTTACTTATGCAGAGCAGCCTTCTCCAGATGGTCTTGCACAGGCATTCACGATTGGAGCTGATTTTATTGGCGAAGATAGCGTGTGTCTTGTTCTTGGTGATAATATCTTCCATGGTGCAGGATTTACAAGTATGCTAAAAGAAGCTGTTCGTACTGCAGAGGAAGATAAGAAAGCCACGGTATTCGGTTATTGGGTAAATGATCCTGAGCGCTATGGTGTAGCTGAATTCGACAAGGAGGGCAATTGTCTTTCTATAGAGGAGAAACCACAAAAGCCTAAGAGCAATTATGCAGTAGTGGGATTGTATTTCTATCCGAATAAGGTGGTAGATGTCGCAAAGAATATCAAACCATCCGCTCGTGGTGAATATGAGATTACTACAGTTAATCAGCAGTTCTTAATTGATGGAGAACTGAAAGTTCAGACTCTTGGTCGTGGATTCGCTTGGTTAGATACAGGTACGCACGATTCTTTAAGTGAGGCTTCTACATACATTGAGGTTCTAGAAAAGCGACAGGGCTTGAAGGTTGGATGCCTTGAGGGTATCGCTTATCGTCAAGGATGGATTAGCGAGGAGCGTATGCGTGAACTTGCTCAACCAATGCTCAAGAACCAATATGGTCAGTACTTACTTCAAGTTATTGATGAACTAAAAGAAACTGGTAATCCTAATCTTTAGGTTATAGTAAGTAGGTTAAAGAGTTTTGAACAGATAATTTCTGCTCATGACTATAATCAAAAGTGAAAAGTACTTAAAGCTCATAATTAACCATCATGTTCAGTTTCGAGAATCTTTTGGTATATAAGAAGGCAAGGGTACTGGTAAAAGACGTATATAATCTTCAGAGGGAGTTCCCTCGCGAGGAAAAATATGAACTTGGAGACCAGATTCGTAGATCTATTACATCTGTTACTTCTAATATTGCTGAAGGTTCTGGTCGCGAAAGCATAATAGAAAAGATTCATTTTCTTGAAATAGCTTTTGGCTCTTTGATGGAGGCTTTTAGTCAGCTACAAAATGCACAAGATTTAGAATATATTAAACAACAAAAGGTTGAGGACATTCGTCCACAGTTTGAAGAAGCAGCAAAGATGATTTCTGGTTTGAAAGCGTCTTTAGAAAAGAAACTTTAACCTGTAGCGAAGCGTTCTTTAACCTATTAACTATACAAGAATGGAAGTAATTAAAACCGCCATTGATGGCGTTGTAATCATTGAGCCCAAAGTCTTTGGCGATAAAAGAGGATACTTTTTTGAATCTTTCTCTCAGCGGGAGTTCGACCAAAAGGTTACACCAATCCTTGGACATACCATCCACTTTGTTCAAGACAATGAATCATTGTCTTCATACGGCGTGATGCGTGGCTTGCATTTTCAACGTCCACCATTCACTCAGAGTAAGTTGGTTCGTTGCGTGAAGGGTGCAGTACTCGATGTGGCTGTAGATATCCGCAAAGGTTCTCCAACATACGGACAGCATGTTGAATGCTTGCTATGTGCTCATGATGAAGAAGGAGAACGAATTGCAAACGAGTATAATAAATCGCTAACTTCTAATCACTCAACGCTAACCGCTAAAGTAGGCCGTCAATTCTTTGTGCCTCGTGGTTTTGCACATGGTTTTGCAGTGCTGAGTGAGACAACTGTATTTCAGTACAAGTGTGATGAGTTCTATCATCCTGAGGCTGATGGCGGTATTAGCATTCTTGATAGCTCTTTAGGGATAGATTGGCATATTCCTACTGACAAAGCCAATTTAAGTGATAAGGACACTAAACATGCTTTATTAAAAGACTTCGATAGTCCGTTTACTGTCGATGAGAATTTGTATCGCTAAATACTAACATATAACCGCTAAACGATTCAAAAAATGAATATATTGGTCACAGGTGCCAACGGACAACTTGGCAATGAAATGCGTATCATTGCGAAAAAAAGCAAAAATAAATATATCTTTACCGATGTAGTGGATGCCTCTGATGAATCTATAACCATGCTGAAAAAATTGGCTGGTGACGACATTAATACAGAAACAGAGCATTTGGATATCACGAACCTAGATGCAATCCGTGATGTGGTGAAGAGAGAAAAAGTAGATACTATAGTTAACTGCGCTGCTTATACTAATGTGGATGCAGCTGAGGATAACGAGACGTTGGCAGAATTGCTAAATGCTAAGGCTCCTGAGAACTTAGCCATTGCAATGAGAGAAGTTGATGGTTTCTTAATTCATATCAGTACAGACTACGTCTTTGGCAAGGAACCCTATAACACACCTTGTAAGGAAGGTCAGAAAGGTACACCTACTGGAGTATATGGATTAACTAAACTTCATGGAGAACAGGCTATTCAACGGGTTGGTTGTAAGCATGTGATTATTCGTACAGCATGGCTCTATAGCGAGTTTGGTAATAACTTTGTAAAGACTATGTTGAACTTCACATCAACGAAACCACTACTTAAGGTGGTATTTGATCAGGTTGGCACGCCTACCTATGCAGGAGATCTGGCGAAAGTGATAGAAACGATTTTGACTAATCCCGCAGAAGGGATATATCATTTTAGTAATGAAGGAGTTTGCAGCTGGTATGACTTTACCAAAATGATTGCAAAGTGTGCAGGCAACAAAACTTGTGACATTCAGCCATGTCACAGTGAAGAATTTCCTTCTAAAGTAAAAAGGCCAGCTTTTAGCGTTCTAGATAAGACAAAGATAAAAAAGACATTTGAGCTTAAAGTACCATATTGGACAGATTCACTTGGCATTTGTATTAAACAATTGCAGGAAATGAAAATTGTCTAGATGATAATAGATAATTAATTTTTTTAGATTATACTAAGTTCTTTTGTAACAACCCCATGCGAGATAGAAGCAAGGCTGAAGAAATATTACACTACTTCAACATAAATAGTGAGATAGATTCCCTATTTGGAAATTGGGTAGTGGCCAAGAATGGTGATGTTGTTAATTACCTTTATCCATATGCTATCCTTGCAATACATCTTGACGATAAAGATTGGATGGAGGCTATTAGTAAGAAAGTTTGGTTTAAGGATGAATGTAAAACCAACCTTCGTAAAGCAATAGAACGAGCAAGTCTTATTATGAGCAATAAATATTAATTATATGATAATTGGATACACAACAGGAGTTTTTGATATGTTCCATATAGGGCATCTCAATATCCTTAAAAGAGCAAAAGAACAATGTGACTATCTTATTGTTGGAGTTAGTACGGATGATCTTGTAGAACACGATAAGAATAAAACACCTATTATCCCATTTGAGAATAGATGTGCAATCGTAGAAGCTATCCGATACGTTGATAAGGTTGTCCCTCAAAAGGATAAAAACAAATTCGGAGCTTGGGAAAAATATCAATTTAATAAGATGTTCGTCGGTTCTGACTGGGAAGGTACTCCTCAATGGAACGCTTTTGAGAAACAGTTGGCTCCTCATGGGGTAGAAATAGTTTATTTGCCTCATACAGATGGAATAAGCAGCACAATACTAAGAGAAACCTTAGGATTGAGTAAAACTGGGGGGGGCAGAAATGATATATCGATTGGGTATACTACAGGTGTCTATGATATGTTCCATATAGGACATCTTAATATTATAAGACGTTCAAAACAGGAATGTGATTATTTGATAGTAGGTGTAAGTACTGATGAATGTGTAGAAGGATATAAACACCATACTCCAGTAGTTCCCTATGCAGAACGGGCCGCTATTGTTGCAGCAATCAAATATGTAGACGAGGTTGTACCCCAAACAACTATGGATAAGACAGAGTATCTAAAACATCGTCATTTTGATGTTATGTTTCATGGGGATGAGTGGAAGGGTACAGAACTCTACAATAATTACGAGAAGGAATTCGCCAAGTATGGTGCTAGAATAGAGTATTTGAGCCATACCGAAGGTATATCTTCGTCTATGTTACGAGGAATTATAAGTAAATAATACAATAAGTTATGGATTTTAAGAAATTTGCCCAAAATATATTGCCTTATGGGTATATAGCAAAGAGGTACAATCGTGAATTGAAAGTAGAACAATTTTTAAGGGAATTTAAAGACTCTGATGTTATAGACTTAACAGTACCTGTCGAATCTAAGTATCGATGTGTAGTTTCTGTTCAGGGATTTGGATATTCCGGTTCTGGTGCAGTTGTTGATTTGTTGCGCGAATATACTAATTGTCAAGTCATAGGATATGTCTCTGTAGAGGGTAGTAAAACTGCACGTAACAAATCCATGGCAGAGGTGGATTTTATCCGTCTTTCGGGAGGACTTTTTGAAATAGAAAAATATATGGAATCTAACAATCTATTCCATGACGAGGCTTTAATACATCGTACATTAAGTTTGTTCGAGAGCTCATATCTTTTTTCTGTGCCGGAATTACGCCCTTATTTTCTAAGTTTTCTGAAAACTATCATTGATTTCTCTCTTTCTGATTTAAGCCAAGCCTATTATAACGCATACCTAAAAATGCCAAGGTCGAGAACCTCAATTTATTTTTTAAAGAAAATGCCTCTGAAGGATTTTAGAAAAATGTGCGGTAATTTCCTGAATAGTATTTTTAATTATTTCTACTCAGATAATGTTGAGTTCTTTGTGGCAGACCAAATCTTCTCGGATTTCGAATTCAATATGGTTCGCAACAAAGAATATATACCTCATTTGAAGTGCATTTATGTTCCAAGAGACCCCCGTGATTTATATGCTTGGACTAACTATAAAAAAGTAGAGTGGATACCTCAGGACTTACCCTCTTTTATAAAATGGTATAAATTGATGTACAGTCAGCTTTACACTCCGAAAGAAGATTCTATCATCATTAGATATGAGGCCATTTGCCTGGATTATGAAAATGAGTATAAGAAGGTTGTTGATTTCTTAGGTTTAGATGAGTCACGACACTCGATTAAGAGAGAATGCTTTAATCCGGATGAATCAAAGAAATATGTTAATATCTGGAAAAAAAGTGATATGCCTAAGGGGGATTTCGAGGTTATAAAAAAAGAATTAGGAGAATATTGTTGTTCATTAGTTGACTAATTCCATTCTTTATAAAACATGGAAAGACCAAAAATAATAGAATTACCAAGACATTTTGATCCTCGTGGAAATCTGTCTGTTATTGAAGAAAATAAAGATATTCCTTTTTGCATCGAAAGGTGTCATTGGGTGTATGATGTGCCAGGGGGAGAGAAAAGAGGTGGACACGCTTACTATGAAAACGAAGAATTCATAGTTTCTATGTCTGGAAGCTTCGATGTAATAATCGATGATGGTAAAGAGAGAAAAACATATTCTCTTAATAGGTCTTATTATGGGCTATATGTCCCTAAAGGCTTGTGGCGAGAACTGGACAATTTTTCGACTAATTCTCTAGCTTTAGTCCTTTCTTCTACAAAATATGATGCAAATGACTACATATATGACTATGATGACTTTATGCAATACAAAAATAAATAGCCTACAATCTATGAGGTTCTTTTTTGCGGTGATGATTTTTTGTCATCATTATTTCACCTCATATGTGATGCATGAGCAATTGGGGTTGAGTGCGGTAACATTCTTTTTCATACTCTCTGGTTTTGTTTCATCTATAGGCTATTTTGGTAAAGTGCTTGATGGGACATTAGATTATAAAAGATTTGTGAAATCAAGGATCCTTAAATTGGCACCTCTCAATCTTGTATGTCTTATTTTATGGTTCGCACCGCTGTTTTGGAATGACGTGGCAAATTCTGATTATCACATCTTGCGTTACTGTTCTTTTGTCGTTGATGTTTTGATGATTCAAAGTTGGATTCCATTCGAGTGGGGATATTTTTCAGGAAATGCGGTTTCGTGGTTTCTATCTTCTATACTTTTTTGCTATCTAGTGTTTCCATTTGTTGTAATGCTTTTAAGGAAGTATAAATATGTTCAATTTCTTATTATTGCATCATATTTAATGCTTTTACCATTAATACCAGAAAAGTTTACAGATGCATTTCTATATGTAAATCCACTTTTCAGGCTAATTGATTTTTCTCTGGGAATAAGTTTGTTTTTCTTGTTGAATAGATTAGTTTGCAGAGATAATATTAGAAAAGGCTTTTTTTTGTCAACTATAATAGAATTTGTTGCTATTTCATTGTTTGTGGGTAGTTTCTATCTGTTGCCATTTTTGGATATAAAGTATGCAACAGCATCTTTGTTTTGGCTACCATCACTCTTCCTAATCGCAGTTATGGTGTTGATTGATTTAAAATGTAATGGGGGGGGGGTATTATATATGCTTCAGAACCCAAAACTTATATGGTTAGGTGAACTTTCGTTTCCAATGTATATGTCTCACTACATATTCATTCAATGGTGGTGGAAAATCGCCGATTATTACTTACTCAATAGAGAGTCCTTTTTTGGCGCGATTATTTGTTTTTTATTGGCATTGCTTTTTGCCATATTGTACAACAAGTTTTTGGGTCCTAAGATAATATATTTATTAAAAAAATGAAAAAACCTTCCGTTTACGATTGTTCCTTTATTGAACTTCCCAAAATAGAGGTGGAAGAGCGAAAAGGAAATTTGACTTATATTTATAATGAAGATACAATTCCTTTTAAGGTAAAGCGTGTCTTTTATTCTTATGATATACCAGGTGGTGAAAGCCGTGGAGCCCATGCTCATAAAGAGTGTCATCAGTTTTTAATCGCTGCAAGTGGAAGCTTCGAAGTTGTCCTTGATGACGGAAAAAACAAGAGAACTGTTATGTTGAATCGTCCTTTCTATGGACTTCATATACCGCCAGGTATTTGGGCTGCAGAGCAGAGCTTCTCCTCTGGCTCTGTTTGCTTGGTTTTAGCCTCCAGGGGCTACGAGGCTGAAGATTATATTAGAAATTATGAAGAGTATCAAAAATATATAAACGAATAAGTATGTATAGAGTAGAATTATACGAAAGTTCTCAAAAGGGGGCATGGGACAGCTTTCTGGATAGGGCTAAGAATTCCGTATTCTTGTTTAAACGAGACTATATGGAATACCATGCTGACCGTTTTGATGATTATTCCTTGATGGTTTATCGCAAGGATAAGTTGTTTGCACTTCTTCCTGCAAATAGGAAGGATGACACACTGTATTCGCACCAGGGTCTAACCTTTGGCGGACTGATTCTTGACAGTAAAGCAATTGTTGCTGATGTAATCGAGGTCTTCGAGAATATCAATAACTTCTTGCGTGAGAATGCAGTAAAAGAAGTGGTTTATAAAACTCTTCCTTATATTTACTCCAGTCTGCCAGCTCAAGAAGATCTCTATGCTCTGTTTAGAACCGCAGACCCCAAGTTTGTGGCCAGAAATATTGCCAGCGTTATCTATCAGGACAATAAAATCAAGTTTATTGAGAGTAGAAAGTCTGGTATTCGTAAGGCTAAGAATAATAATATTGAGGTTATCAAGAGTGATGACTTTGCTGCTTTCTGGGACATCCTTAACGAGAACCTTCTTAATAAATATGGAGCCAAGCCTGTCCACACACTGGATGAGATTCTTTTGCTCAAGAGCCGCTTCCCCGAGAACATTCAGCTGTATCTTGGTATGAAAGATGGCAAGGCTGTTGGTGGAACCGTATTGTACATATTCGATAGAGTTGTTCATACGCAGTATATTTCTGCAAGCCTGGAAGGTAAAGAGCTTGGTGCGCTGGATCTTATGTTCGACCAGATTATCAACACAGATTACACCAATTATCCAATCTTTGATTTTGGAACCTCCAATGAGGATAATGGTCATGTGTTGAATGAATCCTTGATTTTCCAGAAGCAGGGATTTGGTGGTAGAGGCGTTGTTTACGATATCTATCAATACTCTTTGTAATGGCTCTTGGCGAATTATTTGCCGGGTATGTGATTAACCCGTCGTGGGAACTAACCCCACAGATTTTAATCTCTCCGTTTTCGGTATCAAACATGGAGTGTTTCGACCTGAAAACAAGCTGTGATTCTGCTTTGGGGAAAGAATATCTGGATAAGAGATTCAGTAATTACAAACTGGCACATAAGGGTCGAACTGCTATCGCTGAAGTATTGAAACACTATGACCTCAAATCTGATGATGTAGTAACAATCCTTACAACCTCTGGCAATTTCTATATCAGCAGTTGCGTCACGAAGCCCATAGAGAATGTATGTAAATGGTCGAGGAAAATTGAGCCCCAAACTAAAGTAGTATTTGTAAACCATGAATTTGGCTATCTTTATCCTGACTTGAAGGCCGTGGCCGACATGGGATATCCAATAATAGAGGATTGTGCGCACACTTTCTTTACGGATGGAACCAAAGGCGATGTCGGAAAGTATAGTGATTTTGTTATCTATAGTTTACCAAAGGCATTTCCCATGCAAATTGGCGGGGTTATTTCTTCAAACAGGTATCAGTTAGTTGAAGATACGATCGAGCCGGAAGTGAATTATATTTTGAGTAAACTGTCTCAATATATACCATCTATAGAGTCGAGTGTTAAAAAGCGTTTACAAGTATGCCATTTCTTTGAGGAAGAATTAAAGCCCATCGGAATCAAGCCGTTTTTTAAACTCGAAGAAGGCACTGTGCCAGGTGTTTTCTTGTTTAGATGGAACGAGAATATAGATTATCCTAAGCTTAAGGAATTTATGCAGGTTAATGGTGTTGAGTCGAGTGTTTTCTACGGAGAACCAGCATTCTATATGCCTTGTAATCAATATTTGACGCCCGATCAGTGTGGCTATATGGTCGCGCTCTTGAGGTATTATTACGAACATCAGAATGATTAAGATCACAGACAAGAAAAAGTGTTGTGGCTGCGGTGGATGTGCGCAGGCATGCCCTCATCATTGCATCAAAATGGTTGAGGACGAGGAGGGCTTCCTCTATCCAAAAGTTGATGAAACCCTTTGCGTTGATTGCGGTCTGTGCGATAAGGTTTGTCCGTGTTTGAATGAGTTGAATTTACAACCATCGCTTAAGAAAACCTTCGCTCTCAAGGAACATGATGCTAGCCGCATAAAAAGTTCATCTGGTGGTGCATTCGCATCGATGGCTCGCTATGTTATTTCGCGAGGAGGATTGGTTTATGGCGTTGCTCTGAACGCTCAGAAAGATGTGGTGCATATTTGCATAGAGAAAGAGTGTTATATTGATAAATTAAGAGGTTCAAAATATGCCCAAAGTGACCTTGGAAACACATATACTGATATTAAGAAGCAACTGAAGGATGGTCGTTTGGTCTTGTTCAGTGGCGTATCTTGCCAAGTTAAAGGATTACGCGCTTTTCTGAAGAAAGATTTTGATAATCTGCTTACTGCTGAAATTCTTTGTCATGGTGTTTCTTCCCCTGGTATTTACAAAAAATATCTGGATGAGGTTTGTGAAGAATACAATATAAATATAGATGGAATGGAGAATGTATTCTTTAGAAATCCAAAGATTTGGAAAGAATTCATTCTATCCATAGGTCTCAAAGATGGTCGCATTTTGCAAGGACCTTGCAATAATTCCTTCATGAAAGGCTTCTCTAGCAACTTGATTGTACGTCCATCCTGCTTTGATTGCCAAGCTAAGTGCTTGAAGGCTGGTTCTGATGTATTGTTAGGCGATTTCTGGTGCCTTGAATATGTGGATTCTGAGTTTGTGGACAACAAAGGGGTTAGTCTTGTGATAGCAAATACTGAGAAAGGATTAAAGCTCGTTAACAGTATAGAATCAGAGGTAAAAGAGTTTAAATACGAGACTGCGTTGCTTGGGAACAGGAATATTGAGCATTCGCAAAAGTGGCCAGGGAAGAGGAACGAGTTTTTTTCTGCCCTAAAGGAGAATAATAATTATACATCAACAATAATTGAATATACACAAGTAAGACTAACTATAGTACAAAAGATACGTCATTATGTAGCTTCTGTATTTAAAGTACTGGGGTTAAGTCGATTTGTTGAATATATAAGGGATCGTATTCAACGTCGGTTGTATTTTTCTGGAAAATTAGATTAATTCGTTATGATAAAGTTTTTAGATTTAAAAGAAGTGACAGATAGTCACTCCCAAGAGATTCACGAAGCTGTAAATCGAGTAGTAGATAGTGGATGGTATCTTCAGGGTGAAGAAAATAAACACTTTGAGGGGAATTATGCCAAGTTCATAGGAACCAAGTATTGTATAGGTTGTGCCAATGGATTAGATGCACTCATCTGGATATTCCGTGCCTATATAGAGATGGGGGTAATGCAGCCAGGGGACGAAGTGATTGTTCCTGCAAACACCTACATAGCCACTATCCTTGCTATTACAGAGAATGGGCTGAAGCCTGTTCTTGTGGAGCCAAAATTCAATACATTGGAGATAGATGACGATCTCATTGAGGCTGCAATTACTCCCAAGACCAAGGCGATTGCTATTGTACACCTCTATGGACGCAATGCCTATACAGATAAGATTGGTACACTTTGTAAGAAGTATAATTTGAAACTAGTTGAGGACAACGCTCAGGCACATGGTTGTAAGCATATTGATGGTCGTGTAACAGGTTCTATTGGTGATGCCGCTGGTCATAGTTTCTATCCAGGCAAGAACCTTGGTGCTCTTGGTGATGGTGGTGCTGTTACTACCAATGATCCTGACCTGGCTGCTGCTGTACGCGCTTTGGCTAATTATGGATCACAGAAGAAATATGTGTTCAAATATGCAGGACGTAACAGCCGCTTGGATGAAATTCAGGCTGCTGTACTAGATGTGAAGCTGAAGTATCTAGTGGAAGATAATGCTCATCGTAAAGAGGTGGCGCATCTCTATTATGAGGGCATTAAGAATCCTTTGATTACACTGCCAGACAGACTGCTGGATGACCAAAATGTATATCATCTCTTCCCCATTTTCTGCGAAAAACGTGATGAGCTGCAGGCTTATCTGAAAGATAATGGAGTCGGAACTGTGATTCATTATCCTATACCTCCGTTTAAGCAAGAGTGTTATTCAAAGGAAGATTGGAATACTCCGCAGTTGTTGCTTCCTATTACGGAGAAAATTCACAATACAGAGTTGAGCCTTCCTATTGGACCGACAATTAAAGAGGAAGAGTTAAGGACCATTATCAAAGTAATAAATTCATTCAAGTAACAAAAGAATATCTGATGCCTACTATTGAAGATCGCTTAAAACAACTTGTGTCACAGGGGGTGGTCTTTGGACTCACATCCTCACTTCAAACGGCATTAACGTTTATATTACTGCCACTATATACAAAGTACTTTAGTTTGGAAGAATTTGGAGGCTATAATATGCTTTTAGTCATAGCAGGTGCTTGCAATACGGTATTTTATTTTGGTGCTTCAAGCGTATTGGGTCGTTTTTATTATGATTACAAAGAGAAAGGTAAAGATAAAGAGATTGTGACTGTTGCCTTTTGGATTTCTATGATGGGATCTGTTAGTTTAATTTGCTTATCTCTTATATTTGCCAATGCTGTATGTATATATTATTTAAAAGACTCAAATCTTATACATCCTTTTGTGTTGTGTATGGTTGGAAATGCATTAACTTATCCTATCACAACTCTTACATTATTGTTGAGATATAAAAAGAAATCTTTATTCTATCTTGTTGTAACCTTGTCAGGACTACTTTTGAATTTTTTTATTACTATATCGTTACTAATACTGTCAGACATAAAAGTATGTGCACCATTTATTGGCATGACTTGTGGAAATATAATATTGTTGATTGTTTTAGTTTACCATAGTAGAAGAGAACTATCGTTTTGTGTGCCTAAACAAACTTTTATGTTAGAACTTTTCTTTGGGTCTCAGATAGTTCTTACTAGTCTTTTAAATTATATGTATGGAAGTCTAGATAAATTTGTTATAAAAGAAACGCTTTCAGTCTCTGATGTTGGTGTATATTCGTTGGGCTACCGTATTGGGTCTCTTTATCAAATTTTGATATATCTGCCATTTGCTTTAGTTTGGGCTCCATTAAGAATGGAATATAGAAATAGTCCAGATAATGCTTTCTTTATAAAAAAGATAACGAGTTATTATACTATAGTATCTGCAATTTTTATCGTTTTATGTATGGTGTGGGGTAATGATGTCTTGAAGATTCTATTTCCACAACAAGGGTACGCAGTATCGTTGCAGATATTCCCAATAATCATGATTGGATATTTGTTTTATGGCTGGACAGATATTTTTAATTTTGGTATATATGTGAGCAATAAGTTTTATTATCAAAGTATAGTGCCATTAGTTGGCGCTGTGTTAAATTGTGGTCTCAATATTCTACTTTTGCCAAAATATGGAGTGGCTGTTTCCGCTTATGTCTTTATGATAACTTTCTTGGTTGCGGCTATTTTTCTTTTGATAATATCTAATAGATTTTATAAATTATCAATGGAATGGAGTAAGTTGGCTAGTATAGTACTTCTTTGTCTATTCGGATTTACATTGATGAATATTTATAATATTACTTTCGTTCATAATATCACGGGGAAAATTATTACAACACTGGTTTTGTTCTTGGTGATGTGGTTTTTTATGGTAGATAAAAGTGAGAAGAATCATATAGTTGCATATATTAAGAATGTTAGAAAATGACAAAATTGTATTTTTATTTCCCTTACATGGACGAGTCGGGTGTACCGATGTTATTCCTAAGAATGTCACGTTGGGTTGCTGAGAACTTTGGAAATGAATACGAATGCTATGTGATTGACTACCCTAATGGGGCAATGGCTCGTAATTTAACCAAAGAAGACAAGGTAAAGGTTTATCCGTATTGCGATGACAAAGAGTGTGTTATTGACGATGATTCTATAGTTGTATTTCAATCTAATAATATTAATTTCATATTTCAAAATTTGAAGCTGTCAGCTAAGACTAGGCTGTTTTGGTGGACACTTCATGAGAGATGTCTAGCGCCAGTACTGATTCCTATGCCTTTAGGTGAGCAAACATTTAAATATCATTGGCTTTATAAGATTGCATCATTGTTCTATTATCGTTTTATGCATGGCTTTGCTAAAATGGCAGATGATATGATTGCTCATAGCGCCTTATATTTTATGGATATAACAACATTTAATATGTCCATACGGCATTTGCCAATGAAAACAAAAACCATAAATGATTTTCTGCAGGTGCCAGCTCAAGACTATAATGGGGTTCAGAAAACTATAAGAACAGAGAAAGAGTTAGTCAAAGGTGTCAATGTTTGTTGGCTTGGAAGGTTGTGTAATGAAAAAACACCCGTACTTAAACTAACTATTAGAAAGTTATCTCATTATGCATTACAAAACAATATAAAAATTAAAATGATTGTTTTTGGTTTTGGAGATCATCAAGAAGAAGTTGACAATCTGGGACGCGAGCAAGAGAACAAGTATTATAATCAGTTGCCTTCAGAACCTATTCAATCAAAAGATATAGATAACTTCCTATTAAATAATGTTGATATGATGGTGGCCACAGGAACATCAGCACTTGAAGCCGCCAAATTAGGAGTGCCAACAATTGATGTTGATGATTCATTTACAAGTTCTGAGATTAAAGGTGATTATGTTTTTAAAATGCTTTCAGAGCGAAGGAATTATGACCTAGGGCATGATATAACGGATGCAGATTGTGAGGAGGGAAATGCATCTATGGAGCATATAATGGATTACTTGATTCATCATTTCGGAGCCTTTTCTAAAGAGAGTAGAGAACATTTTGTAAATTATCATTCAATGACATCAGCGGGTAAAAAGTTTGTTGGCCTGCTTAATAAAACATCATTTACGTTTGATATGATTGACCCGAAGTTGATGAAAACATTGTGGATTTGGAAACTCTGGGCAATGATGAGAAATGTAATAAAAAAGAAATAAATATAGTGTAATTATGGCATTTAATAATATTTTTAAGGACAAGAAAGTTCTGATTACCGGAAATACCGGTTTCAAAGGTTCGTGGTTATCCACGTGGTTAAATATGATGGGAGCGGATGTGTATGGTTACTCAATCAGTATCCCTACCAATCCCTCTATGTACGAAACACTGAAACTTGGCGATAAGATTCACCAGCATTTCGGAGATATTCGCAACAAGGAAGAATTTAATGACTATGTACAGAATGTGAAGCCAGACTTTATTTTCCATCTTGCTGCTCAGGCATTAGTGCTAACATCATATCGCGAGCCGTTTGATACCATTACTACCAATGTTATTGGTACTGCTACCGTTTGTGAAGCGATTATGAATATAGACTGGTCTTGTACCTGCGTACTTATAACTTCAGATAAGGCTTATGACAATGTAGAGTGGATTTGGGGCTATAGAGAAACCGATAGAGTGGGTGGTAAGGACATTTACTCAGGTTCAAAGGGTGCTGCAGAACTCGTTATCAAGAGCTATTGGTATTCATTCATCAATAAGATGCCTAACATCAAGTTTGGTGTAACACGTGCTGGTAATGTTATCGGTGGTGGTGATTGGGCAAAGGATCGCATCATCGTGGATTGCGTAAAGGCTTTCTCTGAAGGTGAAACTGTAGAAATTCGTTCACCTAAGGCAACTCGCCCATGGCAACACGTTCTTGAGCCTCTATCTGGCTACCTTACACTTGCTCAGTATCTTGCTGAGGGTAAGTGTGAAAATGGTGAAGCATATAATTTTGGTCCTCGTGCAGAGCAGACCAAAACTGTCTTTGAACTTGTCCAAGACCTTGCAACACTTTGGGGACTTGACAAGAATAAGGCCGCAAAGCTTACTGGTAATGTTCCTTTCGAAGAGGCAACACTTTTGAAACTAAACTGTGACAAGGCTTTAGCTTACCTTCATTGGCATTCAACTCTTTGTTATGAAAAGTGTGTTAAGTTTATTGCTGATTGGTATCGCGCATTTTATGTTGAGAAGGACAAAGATATGTTTGCTCTCACAGTGAATCAGATTATGGATTTTGAAAATGCTGCGAAGGCTCAGAATCTAGAGTGGGTTGAGTAACGATAATGCTTATGGATATGATTGATGGGGTAAAGATAATCCCGCTAAAACAATTTGTGGACAACCGTGGTGCTGTTTATCATGCATTTCGGAATGATAATCATGATGTAAATGTTGAAGAGGTTTATATTTCTAGGGTAAACGCAGGCATTACAAAAGGATGGAAACAACACATGCAAACTTGGCAACGTTTTGTAGTCCCTTATGGAAAAATGGAAATTATACTTCATGACGAACGCGACGATTCTCCAACCAAAGGGGGATTTCAAAAGGTTATTTTAGGCCCAGAGGATAATTATGCCCGTCTTGAATTGCCACCAAAAATATGGTATGCTTTTAGGTCCCTTTCTGATGACTATGCTCTGATGATTAATATTTCAGAGATGATACATGTGGATGGTGAATCAAACAATATTCCTTTGGAGAATGATTTGTTTCATTACGATTGGAAATAACAAAAAGAGATAATAAAATTATGAAAACAGTATTGTTAGCAGGTGGATTTGGCTCTCGCATCAGCGAGGAAAGTCAGTTCAAACCGAAGCCCATGATAGAAATAGGTGGTATGCCTATCCTCTGGCATATAATGAAGGAATATGCCTATTACGGCCATAATGAGTTTATTATTTGTGCTGGTTACAAACAGGAGTATATCAAGGAGTGGTTCGCCAACTACTTTATCCATAACAGCGATATTTCGTTTGATTTCCGCAACGGCAAGAACGAGATGACTGTTCACCACAGCAATCTGGAGCCTTGGAAGGTGACGGTAGTGGATACCGGCTACAACACTTTAACTGGTGGACGCGTGAAGCGTATCCAGGAATACGTGAAGGGTGAAACCTTTATGTTAACCTATGGTGATGGCGTTTGCGATGTTGATATCAATAAGATCATTGAGTTCCACAAGAGCCACGGAAAGATTGCCACTTTGACCGCTGTTATTCAGGCCCAGGAAAAGGGTGTGCTGAATATTGACGAGAATAATTCTGTGCGTTCTTTCCGTGAGAAGAATATCAGTGATGGCGCCCCCATCAATGCTGGTTACATGGTGTTGGAACCTAAGATCTTCGACTACATCGAAGGCGACCAGACCATCTTTGAGAAAGGTCCGCTTACACAGCTTGCTGCTGAAGGACAATTGATGTCATATACCCATCGTGGCTTCTGGCAGTGCATGGATAATATCCGTGAGAAGAACTTGCTGGATCAATTGCTGATTGATGACGTGGCTCCATGGAAGAAATGGGAGAGAGAGATTCCTATTATAAAATAGTTTAGAGTTTATAGAAAAAAAAGATTATAATTATGGCAATGAGATTATCTAAATCCGTTGTAGGAAAGAAAGAAGCTGATGCCGTATCCGACATCATTATCAACTGCGGATACCTGGGTATGGGTGAGTATGTAGGTCTCTTTGAGAAAGAGATTGAAGCATACATTGGCAATCCTGCCTACCGTGCTGTCTGTGTAAATAGTGGAACCGCTGCTTTGCATTTGGCTATTGCAGCTGTTACAAAGCCTGGTGATGAGGTGCTGGTTCCCACCTTTACGTTTGTGGCCACCTATCAGGCTATTCTTGCGGCCCATTGTGTGCCTGTGAGTTGCGATATTGATCCTGACACCCTTTTGATTGACTTAAAGGATGCAGAGAAGCGTATTACTTCAAAGACCAAAGTAGTGCTTCCTGTGTTCTATGCCAGCAATACTAGCGACCGTGCAGAGGTATATTCTTTCGCCAAGAAGCACAACCTGCGTGTAGTGGAGGATGCTGCTCACGCATTTGGTTGTGTGCAGGATGGAAGCAAGATTGGTGCGGATGGTGATATGATTTGTTTCAGCTTTGATGGGATTAAGAACATCACTTCTGGTGAAGGCGGTTGCATTATGACCTCTGATCCAGAAGCCTTACAGTATGTGCAAGATGCCCGCCTGCTGGGTGTAATGAAGGACTCAGAGAAACGTTATGCAGGCCTTCGTAGCTGGGACTTTGATGTGGTGAATCAAGGTTACCGTTACCATATGAGCAACATCTTTGCTGGCATTGGTCGTGAGCAGTTGAAGCGTCTGGAGTCTGAGTTTGCTCCCAAGCGTAAGGCTCTTGCATACCGTTATTACGAGAATCTGAAGGACGTAATGTGTGTTAAGTTGATTAAGGGCATTGATTTCAAGAATACTATCTCCTTTATTTATCCTGTGATGATTGAGGACGGTAAGCGTGATATGATTAAGGATAAACTGAATGAGGCTGGCGTTCCTACTGGCGTTCATTACAAGCCCAATCATCTGTTGAGCCTTTTCAAGACCGACTATGAATTGCCTGCTGCTATGAAGGTTTATGAGGAGATTATTACTTTGCCTTTGCATCCTGAATTGAGCATGGAAGAGATAGATATGATTTGTGGAGTAATCAAAGATAATCTAAAATGACAGAAAAGCCATTAGTATCCGTTATTATCAATTGCTATAACGGAGAGAAGTATCTTCGAGAGGCAATTGATAGCGTGATAGCACAAACTTATGAGAACTGGGAGCTGGTGTTCTGGGACAATCAGAGCACAGACTCCACCCGTGAGATTGTTGAAAGTTATAAGAATCCGAAGATTAAGTATTTCTATGCGCCAGATCATACTCCGCTAGGAGAAGCTCGTAATTTAGCTGTAGAGAAGGCAAACGGTGAGTATATTAACTTCTTGGATGCAGATGATGTGTGGAAGCCAGAAAAATTGGAGAAACAGATGGCGTTATTAAGACCAGGTAAAATAGAGGTAGTGTATACACATTTTGAGCTAAAGTTAGAGCCTGGTATTAGTAGTGATAATTGGATGGTAGAGTCTTATCGTCAACTAAATAACTATCATCCTAATAGAAAAAAAACCGCTTATCAAAATCTTCTTCATAAAAATTATATTATTTTTTCCAGTGTGCTTTTCAATGCATCTCATTATCGTGAATGTGGGGGAATAAATGGTAAATTCTCGCAAGGTGAAGATTATGACCTTTTATTAAAACTTAGTCTTAAGACAGAATTCGCAGAAGTTGAGGATGATCTCGTTGTATATAGGATTCACCAACAGAATAACTCTGTAAAAAATGGATACATTCACCTTGTGGAAAACGCAGAAATGTTTTCTCTGCTACCACCTTCAAAAGAATTGAATAAAGCTAAACAAGACTTGGAAATTCGAAAGTTTTTCTTCTTTGTGCGTAATAAGCAATATAGTAAATCAATTTTCCAATATATTAAACGATGCAGTATTTTAGCTCTTTTTAGAGTTGTGGCTTCGAAGTATCTAAATAAGTAAGTTTGTGTATGCTAGGACTGACAGCAACTAGAAAGATAAATAGGAAGGAAAGAATATTAACTGTTGTACAGTTTCTATTTTGCTTTTCTGCTATGGTAGATCCGACAAATTTATTTAGGACAAAGTTACCTTTATTTGCACTATTGATAGCATTATTAGCTATAGGACATTATATAATAGATAGACGAATTCTTTTGAATTATATACTTTTAATGGTTGTACAGTATGTGTCATGTTGTATGTTATCTTTTATTAATGAACCAATAGATAATGCATTCATGTTGCAAAATATCTTTTTCTTTATGACTTTTTTGGTTTTTGTGTGGTCCAAAGATTTGAATATTGATAAAGTGATGATAGTTAGTTCTATTATAGTCTCTCTTATTTCTATTTTTGGCCTAGTTGCAATGTATATAAATCCTGAGATTGAGTCGATACTTTTTGGATATGTTCAAGGTGAAGATACTCAGTTGTGGCTTATGGCTAGAAGAGAATTTCTAGGTGTTGAACTGGCTCAATTCTTTTATAAGTCGACACCTGCTATAATTGTTCCATATTCAATAGTTGTTTATAAATTAATTTATAGCGATAAGGATAAGTTGCGTTTTTTTATTATTTCGATTTTAATGTTTGGGGCTCTGTTTTCATCTGCTCAGCGGACAATAATAGGAGTTGGGGTGCTGATTCCAATTATGATAGGATATAAGAGATTTAAAATGTTTTACATCTTTAAAATAATGACATTTTTTGTCGCCGTCTTTGTTGTTGTTCTTCTTTATAAGGTGATAACTGAAGCTGGCAATGGATCAACGGAAGAAAAAGCAGGACATTTAGGCTCCTATATGGCTTATTATTATTCACATCTTCAGTATTGCTTGTTTGGAACTGGTCCAGGGGCGTTATTTTACTCCAAGGGGTACAATGCTGTGGTTTGTCAAACTGAATGGGTCTATTTGGACATTTTTAAAATGTATGGAATTGTTGGGGGAGTAATTATTATGAGCTTCTTTTTGTATCCGTTTAAGTTCCTAATTAAGTATCGAAAGTATGGTTATTACTATGCTTTATTTATAGGATACGCTGCGTTCCTTCTAGTTTCTGCCCAGAATCCATTCCTTCTTGCATCAACAGGATTGATAGCAATGTATTATACATATTCTGAAGTTAAGAATCCGGATCTTTTGCAAAAATATAAAAAAATAAGTTATAGGTATGATCTATCGACATTATAATTCCTCTTATAATAATAAAAGACGCTATCGGGACATAATTTATCTATGTGTTTCCATATTTCTTCTCCCACTATATATACCGCATTTGTTGGCGTATTTCTTTGAATGTATGAGGGGGGGGGGAATATTAGATCAGATGTGGTAAGGTATTCTGAGACTCTGAATATTAATGTTTGTGTTGTCTTGGGATTGTTGTTCTTCTTACATACGTCATCCTATTTTAGATCATTGTTCTATTATAGAATAGGCCCCATCTGGTCGATGGTTATAGGGTGGTACAGACGTGGAAATTCTTCTTTTGTAATAAGTAAAACAACTACTATAGGAAAAGCTTTTATGGCGGTACATCCTTTCTCTACTATTATTAATGCAGAGAAAATAGGCGATAATTTTAATTGTAAAAATTGTACCACGATAGCATCTAAACATTCAATGAATGATCGTCCTATAATTGGTAACAATGTGGAACTTGGTGCTAATGTAGTAATTATTGGTCCTGTTGTTATTGGTGATAATGTTGTAATAGGTGCAGGAAGCGTTGTTGTAAAAGATATTCCTGATAATGTAATCGCAGCTGGTAACCCTGCTAAAGTTATTAAATCAATTTCTTAATTATGATATCAGTATGTATGGCCACGTACAACGGTCAAAAATTTCTAAAAGAGCAAATTAATAGTATTCTTTGTCAGTTGTCAGAAAATGATGAGTTGGTTATATCCGATGACCATTCTACAGATGAAACCTTGAAAATTATTGAATCTTACAATGATGAGAGGATAAAGTTTTTTGAGAACGAATTGGCAAAAGGGGTAACTCATAATTTTGAGAATGCGTTGAATAAATCAAAAGGCGATATTATCATGTTCTCAGATCAAGATGATGTGTGGTTACCCAATAAAATAAAAGATTTGTCCGCTTTTCTTCTTGAAAACGATTATGATGTTGTTACATGTAATTGTGCGTTGACAGATTCTGACCTAAATATTACTTGCAAGCAATATTATAAGGATGAATCTCCTGTTGACAGGAGTGTTTGGGGAAATCTGAAAAAGGATTTATGGTTGGGCGCATGTATGGCATTCAAACGTGACATATTGAAAGATGTTCTACCAATCCCCCCCCGTTTAGCTGCTCATGATATGTGGATTGCTCGATATTGTCAACTGCACTATAAATGTGGTTATTTACCCAAAGTATTGCAGTTATACAGACGTCACAATAATACAGTCTCGTTTGCAGGACAAGAGAAAAGCAGTAATAGTTTATACTTTAAAATTAGTTACAGAGTTTATTTATTATATCATTTATTAATAAGAAGTTTCATAAAAATAATAAAGAAATGAATATTTATTTTGTTAATCCCCCATTCAAGGCAGAGTATGGTAAGTTTTCAAGAGAGTCAAGGAGTCCCGCCATCACTAAAAGTGGAGCTTTATATTATCCTCTTTGGCTGATTTATGCAGCATTATATTCGCAGAAGTATGGACATCATATTGACTTCCTTGATGCACCAGCAAAGCAACTCAATGAAGCGGAATCTTTAGAGATTATTAAAAAAGGAAACCATTCTGAGAGTCTGTTTGTATTAGATACCAGTACCCCATCTATTAAAAGTGATGTGGCTTTTGCCGAGAAAATCAAAAAACTGTTTCCTGAGTGTTTCGTAGTTTTAGTAGGTACTCACCCCTCAGCCCGCCCTGAAGAGACATTGGGGTTCTCTATGGCTGTTGATGCAATTGCTTTGGGTGAATATGACGTCATCATTAAAGAGTTGGCAGATGCGTTGGCAAATAGGAGTCCTTTAAAAGAAGTACGTGGGTTGTGTTTGCGAGAAGGGAATAATTTTAATCGCACTGAAGCCATGCCTCCGTTAAAAGAACTTGATGATATCCCATATGCATCTCAATTTATTAAAGAGCACTTAGATGAAAAGGATTATTTCTTTGCTGCTGCAACTTATCCTTCTATTCAGATTTTTACAGGTCGTGGTTGTCCATTCCGTTGTAATTTCTGCGTTTATCCACAGACGATGCATGGGCATGCATTTAGGGCACGTTCTGCTAAGAATGTAGTTGGTGAATTTGAGTATATTGCGAATAATTTTCCTGATGTACATGAGGTGGTGATTGAAGATGATACCTTTACAGCAAATAAGAAACGAGTGAAAGAAATCTGTCAGATGTTGGTTGACAAAGGCATAAACAAACGACTCAAATGGCTTTGCAATGCACGTGTAGATTTGGATTTGGAAACAATGTTGGCAATGAGAAAGGCTGGCTGTCGTTTGATTATACCAGGAATCGAGAGTGGTAGTCAGGATATTTTGGACAACATTAAGAAAGGAACAAAAGTTGAAATGTTCCATCAGTATGTGTCGAATGCGAAGAAAGCAGGATTGTTGATTCATGCTTGTTATATGGTAGGTAATCAAGGTGAAACAAAAGAGACTATGCAGAAGACTCTGAATTTGGCCTTGAAGCTTAATACTGATACTGCTCAATTCTTCCCGTTGATTCCATATCCAGGGACGGAAGCCTATGAATGGGCAAGAACGAATGGTTATATTGAGACGGACTATGAGAAGTATTGTCTTCCTGATGGTACTCATAATACGGTGCTTAACTTACCAAATCTCTCTGCTCAGGAGATGGTGGATTTTTGTAATATGGCAAGAAAGAAGTATTATTTACGTTTTAGTTATATTATGCATCGACTGAGAGTGGGTTTGACTAATATAGATGACCTAAAACGCTCGTTAAAGGCTTTTGGGAGATTTAAGAAATATTTGCTACGATAGATTTTTATCTAATTTGTATGGAAAACCCATTGGTGTCAATTATTATGCCTTGCCATAATGGTGAAAAGTTTATCCGACAGTCGATACTGTCAGTAATAGAGCAAACTTACACAAATTGGGAGCTTTTGGTAGTTGAAGACAAATCTTCGGATTCTTCTGTTGAAATAGTGAAAGATTACAGCAACAAGGATCCTCGTATCAAATTGTTATATAATGATAAGAATACAGGAAAACCTGCAACTCCTAGAAATTATGGAATTAAGCATGCAAATGGAGACTATATGGCATTTCTTGACTGCGATGACATGTGGAAAGAAACCCATTTGGAAAATCTTCTGAGGTTGTTTGTCGATGAAAAGGTTGTTGTTGCGTTCTCTTGGTATAGTAGAATAGATGAAAATGGTAACTTTTTGGGCACAGTTAGAACCCCACATACTTTGAATTATCACCACCTCTTCTATGATAATTTTATAGGAAACTTGACGGGGATGTATGATTTGAAGAAAAGAGGAAAGGTTTATCAGCATGAAAGTGGACACGAAGACTACACAATGTGGTTAGATGTCTTAAAAAAAGGTGGCATTGCCAAAAGTACTGATACAATTGAGGCTTTTTATCGTGAAACACAGCAATCTGTCTCTTCAAATAAATTTAAAGCTTGCGCTTGGAGATGGAATATCTTGCGAAAAGATGTTGGGCTACCTATTATATCGAGTGCTTATTTCTTTTTAGTTTCATTTTTTTTTATTTATTTGAAGAAATCCCAATTCTCATATATGTTACCCAAGTTAATCAAAGTGTAATATAAAAAATATATGGCTTTTGAAAATTTATTATTTACTGGTGGTACGGGCTTCTTAGGTAAAAATGCTATGCCTGTGCTGAAGGAATACTATGAGGTGACTACTTGTGGTATCACTCCAGATGATATGATAAAGGCTAACTTTGTGACGGATGTTCCTGAGTTGCCTGCAAAATATGATGTGGTATTACATGCTTGTGGAAAAGCGCATGTGGTGCCAAAAACAGAAGCTGAAAAACAAGCATTCTTTGATGTTAACTACACAGGTACGAAACATCTGTGTGAAGCGTTGGAGAAGGTTGGGGTTCCAAAAGCTTTGGTGTTCATCAGTACTGTTGCTGTTTATGGTTGCGAATATGGTGACTTGATAACAGAAGATCATCCACTGAATGGCGAAACTCCATACGCTAAGAGTAAAATTATGGCAGAGGAGTTTCTAACAGAATGGTGTAAGAAAAAAAATGTTATCCTAGGTATCCTAAGACCTTCTCTGTTGGCAGGAAAAAATGCTCCTGGAAATCTTGGCGCAATGGTGAATGGTGTGAAAAAGGGATATTACATGAACATCGCAGGAGGAAAAGTGGTGAAGTCTATTCTAATGGCTGAGGATATTGCGCGTATCCTACCATCTCTTGTAGTAAAAGGGGGTGTGTATAATGTGTGTGATACGCGCCAACCTTCTTTTGGTGAATTATCTATCTCTGTAGCTCAACAGCTGGGTAAAGGCAAACCTTTGAATATCCCTTATTGGATGGCGTGGTGTATGGCCAAGGTCGGTGATTTGTTGGGTAACAAAGCTCCTATTAACAGCTATAAACTGGAGAAAATGACCAAGAGCCTTACCTTCAGTAACGAGAAAGCCCGTAAAGAACTAAATTGGGAACCCCTTGATGTTCTGGAGAATTATAAGATTTGATAGTCTTACAGCCCATCAATAAGATGTTTGCTACCTACTATTATGATTCAGAAATGTCGAAGATGGATTTTGACTATCAGTTAGTCAGCTTTGAAGAAAGCTTGAAAAGAGTTGCGCAATCACTTCGCTCTTAGATGATTATGATGTTATAGAGGTCTGATGGATGAAGTCTGAAGTAGGAAGCAGGATGTCTGAGGGATGAGAGGTGAAGGCTGACAATTGTTTAGTTAAGAAGTATGAGTGAGATAAGTGATAAAATATAGGAGAAATTCTTAGCGTTTGGTGAGGCGTGTTATCAGAGCCTGCTGTTGCGAGATCAGGAGGAGAATCATAAAGAGTATACGGGAGAAACCACAGTCGAAACTGATAAAGGATTTGCTGGAGCAGTTGGAGATAAGGAAATGAAAATAGAGGGCAATTCTTGGCTGAACCATTTATTACCCTCTTACAGACTAACTGTGTTGAGATTGTTACTTGCGATGCTTAGTAGGACCTACTTTCACTTTCTCAATAACTGTAGTACTGGGACGACGATTGGCTTCTTCAATCGGGATGAAGCGACCTGTTTTTGCGTCACGACCTTTTTGTACAGTTTTTGACATAGGCATTTTACCTGCTCCTTTTCAGGTGTATGTGAAGGCTTGTCCAAGACCTTCGGGTTATACATCGGATTTAGACCAATCCGTTCTTGATTACTGCAGACTTCTGAGCTCGTTGATATGGCGTCTGAGCACTTTCTGCCACCCGTCTTTGTGGATAATGCGGATATAATCATGCTCATGTCTCTTTAGAATATCTATGCGAGACATTTGGCTAATCTCTTGCCAGTTGTCGAAAAGTATGTAAAGAGCATTTCCGTAATCGATGTTTTCGAAGGCAACGATGTTCTCACCGAACTTGGCACCGAAGTAATGGGAGTTCATACCGCTACCTACAATATACTCCGTAGGGTGCAGATGCGCCAAGGCATTGGCACGATGCTCAATCTCGCGTTGACGCTGAGGAGAGGGTACACGAAGACGAGATGTGATAGCAGAGAATGTACGGTCCATCGTGCCAGGGGGGAAGATTTCCCAGCCAACAGCAGTGATACGAGATAGCTCATCATCGGATATGTTAGCACGGAATACATGACAATCCCGGCACTGCTCTTGTAGCAGGTTGATGGCAAAGAAGAGGTCGCTACGGAAGTCGGGATGCTGACGGTCGAGGACGGCTCTAATTTGTATTCTCATGCGAACGTGCTCTGCGTCTTGGCTGACAATACTGATGAAGATAACCCACTCACGAGGTGGTTCAAAGCGACGCTGATAGACTTCACGGTCGATGTAGGTGGTGTGATAACCCTTGTCGGGATCACCGAAGTTAGGCGACTCGAACGAGAAAGTCTTGATGACCTTGGGCTGGTCTTTGAGAATCCACACGATACCATTGCGGTTGCGACGGGCATAGATGCCAGCCAGTCTGTCGGGGTAGATGGAGTCGGGGAATACTACATTCCCTAAGGTCATCTTGATACCCAGATGTCGATACACACCACGGGCAATGTCAGATTTCTTAATGTTGATGATTGCAGCGACGATGATGTGCTGTTCCTGAATGTTGCGAAGCTCCTGTTCGATGTAATCAGGGATTCTTCTGAAATGAAAATTTTTACTCATAACCTGCAATTTTAAAATCTATATTAGTTATTTTCTTATTGCTTTTTACTCATATACTAAAATCGTGACAAAAAAGGTTTCTCCATTCATGTCTGTCACGATTTTGCTAATAAAACGAAGCCTAAAAGTATGGACGGCGAACAACTGATAATGACAATTGCAAAGAACAAAGAGACGAACAGAGAGGAAGCTAAAAAGGCTTTCGCACTGTTTTGTGGCTATTACGAAAAGGAAGCTACCAAGATTGCAGTAGCTCTTTGTCGATCGTGGAAACGGTCAGAAGACTATGCGTATGCTATAGTGCAATGCGCATTTGAAAAAGTGTGGTTGTTCCCTACATTTGATAAGAGCAAGACCCACTTTAAGGATACCGACAAGGCCATTATGCGTTGGCTTCATACAATTCTGATACGAGAGATGACATTGTTTTCTCAGAAAGGAAACTGCTCACATCCTGAACCTGAAGATTTGCCACTAATTACCGACTCAGGTATGTTTATTGAGAAATATATGGAAGATGAGTATATGTCTGAGGAGCAGTTTGAGGTAGTAAAGAAGAAGTTAGATGAGGTCTTTGCGGGTCTTAGTGAGCAAGAGATCACGATATATTTGACTTACAAACTATATTTGAAAGCTAATGATAGGGTACCACATCGCGTTCTTAAGAAATTAAGGACACGATATGGTATTACACAGGATGCCATAAAACATTGTCGTTTACGTGTTGAACAAAAATTAAAGGAGGTACAGATATGAAAGAAAGTATGTTAGACAAGATTCTGAGTAGTTCGGGCTATCTGCCACCTCGTAACGAAGAAGAGATGACCGCCTTTGAGAAGATCTATTCCAAGATTGATGTGGATAAGTATTATCATGTGGATGTAGATAGCATCGTAAATGGTGGTTGCCGATATGAGCCAAAAGTGATTCAGACGACTAACACTGGTTGTGTTTCGCAAGATGACCTTCGCATGGCAGCACGTAACTTTGGTAACTTGTCAGGGGAGGTGATTAAAAAACTGAAAAAACAGCACAAAGACGATGGCGATTAACGTAAGTGGTGGAATATTGAGTTTGGCTAACGAAATAGCTGAGCGGTATGAAACCCCGATACCCCTTTGGGAGATTGCGGAAGAAGAACTGATAAGGGTTATTTGCGATGACTATGGCGCTATGACTTTTGACGGTCTGACATGGTTTGAGGCAGAAACGGATGACTTCTTTATCCACTTGAATACAAATAAGTTGAAAGGTAATTATCCAAAGTCGGTAAAAGGACGGTTTACCTTGGCACATGAACTGGGACATTATTTCATCCCTTATCATAGGTTAGGATTGATGAATGGTGAATTGAAACCGCACGGTTCAGTTAATTTCCTGACTAATCTGGTTGCTTGGCAGTTGGAACGAGATGCAGATGCATTTGCTTCAAATCTTCTGATGCCCACTATATATGTAAAGCAATTGATTAAAGGAAGGTGTTTCGACTTTGGGTTAATTGAAGAAATCGCAGAGAAATTTCAAGTCAGCAAGTCTGCAGCAGCCTTGAGGTTTGTCGATATTGGCAATACTCCCATAATGGTGGTTTATGCTATAGATGGGAGAATACAATGGGTGAGCCGCAGTGAGGATTTTCCATGGCTCACCTGAAAAAGTGTGTGGATTAAGCATACAATCTTGTTAGTCTGAAGAGAAAGAATTTCTTGTCAATGATACCCCGAAGTTGTGCTCTGAAATGCTTGACTTTTGCATTGAAAGA